>Ga0136617_10000041_pt1 | contig 79736 bp, 76 predicted proteins | sample AntDrymUQ3222106_2_FD_129672 | JGI IMG/M metagenome (GOLD analysis project Ga0136617, IMG submission 129672) | Polar desert sand microbial communities from Dry Valleys, Antarctica - metaG UQ322 (21.06) | ecosystem: Environmental > Terrestrial > Soil > Desert | place: Antarctica: Dry Valley...
CGATCGAGTACTTCATCGAGCACTACAACCAGCGCGCTCAACCGTTTGTCTGGACCAAGACCGCCGAGGAGATCCTCGCCAAGGCAATCAAACAACAACCCACTTCAGGAACGCTGCACTAGGAGCCCTGGCGGAGGAGTGCCGCGGCGAGCACGTCGGTGATCGCCTCGCCGGGCTGTGGCCGCGCGTAAAGGTAGCCCTGGGCGCGATCGCAGCCGAAGCCGCGCAGCCGCTCCTCCTGCTCGGGCGTCTCGACGCCCTCGGCGACGACCGTCAGGCCGACGGCGTGGGCCATGTCGATCGTCGCCCTGACGATCGCACGGTCGTCGCCGTTGGACTCGATGCCCGCGATGAACGAGCGGTCGATCTTGAGGACGTCGAGCGGGAAGCGCTTGAGGCGGCTGAGCGACGAGTAGCCGGTGCCGAAGTCGTCGAGGACCAGGCTCAGCCCGTGCGCCTGGAAGGAGTCGAGCACGGTGGCGGGGGCGTCGGCCTCCTCCATCAGCACGGTCTCGGTGATCTCGAGCGCCAGCGTCCCTGCGCGCAGCCGGCTGTGCGCGACGAGCGCCGCCACCTGCTCGGGGAACAGCGGATTGAGCGCCTGGCGGCCGGAGACGTTGACCGACACCCCGAGCGCCGCGTCGAGGTCGCGCTGCCAGACGGCGGTCTGGCGGCACGCGGCCTCGAGGACCTGCAGCCCGAGCATCGCGATCAGGCCCGTCTCCTCGGCGATCGGGATGAACTCGAGCGGCGGGATCAGGCCGCGCTCGGGGTGCTGCCAGCGCACGAGCGCCTCGGTGGACACCGGGCGGCCGGTCGCGAGGTCGATCACCGGCTGGTAGTAGACCTCCAGCTCGCCGCGGGTGAGCGCGCGGCGCAGCTCGGTCTCGGTGCGTACGCGCGCGATCAGGCTGGTGCGCATCGCCTCGTCGAACAGCTCGTAGCCGCCGCGCCCGCGCGCCTTGGCCCGGTACATCGCCGCGTCGGCGTCGCCGAGCAGCGACTCCGGGGTGTCGTGCTCGCCCGCGGCCAGCGTGCCGCCGACGCTGACCGTGACGAAGTGCTCGCCGCTGTCGAGCCGCAGCGGACGGGCGATGGCGGCCGCGAGCCGCGCAGCGACGTCCGTGGTCCCGACGGCGCCCTCGATGTCAGGGCAGATGACGACGAACTCGTCGCCGCCCAGGCGCGCGACGGTGTCGGTCGCGCGCAGCGCGCTGGTGAGCCGCGGCGCCAGCGCGAGCAGCACCTCGTCCCCCGCGGCATGCCCGAGCGAGTCGTTGATCAGCTTGAAGCCGTCGATGTCGAGCACGAAGACCGCGATGTCGATGCGCTCGCGCCGGCGCCGGGCGAGCGCGTGCTCGAGCCGGTCGAGCGCGAGCGTGCGGTTCGGCAGGCCGGTAAGCGGATCGTGCAGCGATGCGTGGCGCGTCACCTGCTCGACGCGGTCGCGCTCGACGGCCATGACGATCAGCGTCGCGACCGCGGTGAGGAACTCGACTTCGTCCGCCGAGAACTCATACGGCTCGCGGGCGTTGACGTTGAGGACCCCGAACCGCCGGCCGTGGCCCTCGATGGCGACGCTGAGGCTCGAGACGACGCCGAGCTGGAGCAGCGACGCCGACGGCGTGAAGCGCGTCTCCGCGGCCAGGTCCGCGACGATCGAGGGCTCGCCGGTGCGCAGCGTGTGCGCGGCGGCGTCGCTCTCGCGCCGGCTCAGCGGCAGCCCCTCCATGACCGGCACTTCCGGCGCCATGCCGGCCGAGGCCACCATGCTCAGCCGCTCGCCCGCCTCGTCGAGCTCGAGCACGCGGCCGAGGTCGACGCCGAGCGTGAACGCCGCCGTCATCACGGCTTCGGTCATCAGCTCGGTCAGATCGTGGCTCCCGAGCGCGAAGCGCCCGAGTGCGGCGACGGCGTTCTGCTGACCCGCGCGCCGCGCGAGCTGCTGCGCGGCGCGGGTGCGCTCGGTGACGTCGCGGGCGACGACGAGCAGGGACTCGACGGTGTCGTCGCCCGACCGCACCGGCACGGCCTGGACCGCGAACGTCAGCCCGTCGCTGGCGAACTCGAAGGTCCGCCGCTCGCCTGTCAGCGCGGCGTTGTAGTTCTCGAGGCAGAGCCGGAGCACGTCGTCGGGGACCTCGTCGTAGAGCTCGGACACCTTGCGGCCGCGGAACATGTCCGTGTCGAGGAACCCGAGGGCCTGGATCGCCTCGCCGTCGGCGATCAGGATCCGCAGCTCCCGATCGAGGAGGAAGACGGTCGTGTTGGGCAGGTTGCCGGTCAGGGTCCGGTGCAGCGCCTCCGAGTTGCGGATCTGCTGCTCGGCCGCGTGGCTCGCGGCGACCTCGGCCTTGCGGTCGGTCACGTCTTTCGCCACGAAGTACAGGACGCCGTCGACGGCGACCGTCGTCCAGTGCAGGAAGCGGTAGTCGCCGCTGCGGGTGCGGTACCGGTTCTCGAACGCGACAACCGTATCGCTGTCGGGATCGGCGAAGGCCGCCGCCCGCTCCAGCGTCGCGGCGACGTCGTCCGGATGGACGAACGTGATGAACGGCTCCGCCGTCAGCTCGTCGCGCGTCCAGCCCAGACAGCGTTCCCAGGCCGGGTTGAGCTCCATGAAGTACCCGTCGACGGCGGTACCGAGCAGGTCGGCGGTCAGCTCGAAGAGCCGCTGGATGGCATCAGGCGCTGGGCGTTCCGTAGAGCGGGCCACGTGCATCAGCCGACGTGCTCCTCGGCCGGCACGGCGGCGGCGACGCGGTTGCGGCCCTCCGCCTTGGCGACGTAGAGGGCGCGATCGGCCGCGCGAATGAGCGAGCTGCCGTCCGCCGCGTGCTCGGGAAGGGTGGCGACGCCGAGGCTCGCGGTGACGCTCGCGGTCACGCCGGGGACCTTGAGCCGCTCGAGATCCGCGCGCAGCGACTCGGCGAGGTGCAGCGCGCCCTCATGATCGGTGGCGGGCAGCAGCACGACGAACTCCTCGCCACCCCAGCGGCCGGCGAAGTCGCTCGCGCGCACGCCGTGGCGCAGCGCGGCGCCGACGCACTCGAGCACCTCGTCGCCGGCCTGGTGGCCGTGGCGGTCGTTGAGTGCCTTGAAGTGGTCGAGGTCGAGCACGATCGCCGAGAGGGGGTCACCGGTGCGCGACGACTGGGCGACCATGCGGATCAGCACCTCCTGCACGGAGCGGCTGTTGGGCAGCCGGGTCAGCGGGTCGGTCGCCGCGCGGTGCTCGGCGATCGCGAGGGTCCGCAGGTTCGCGAGGATCGGGGCCGCCTGTGACACGGCCACTACGACCCGCTCGCGCTCGACGGGCTTGATCGTGCGGTCCGCGAGGACGAGCAGCGAGCCGATGACCTCGCCGCCGACGACGGAGGGGACGCAGACCGAGCCGCCCTCGACGCGGTGGCACAGCTCGCAGGTCTGCAGCGGCGTGGCAGCGAGCTTGCGCTCATGGATGCCCGCGCGGCGGATCGCCAGGCAGGAGCGCGGGCTCGCGTCGATCAATGCCTCGGCCAACCCGGCGATGGCGGAGGGGTCCGTGCTCGCCGCGAGCGAGTTGCCGCTCGCGTTGCGCGTTAGGACCACGGCCTGCGAGCCGGGCGTCAGCCGTTCGGCGCGGCGGCGTAGCAGCTGCTTGGCCTCGAGCTCGTCGTCGGCGCCCTGCAGGGCCTCGGCGTACTCGCGCCGCTGCTTGGCGCGCGTCCGGTCGCGCCGGGTCTGGCGCTCCAGCGCGAACATCCCGAGCGACATGACGCTGGTGCCGAACAGCACCACGAAGCCGAATGCGATCCAGCGGGCACGCTGCAGCGCGGCTTGCGCCCGCTGCTCCACGTGCTCGCGCAGCGCGGCGTTCTCAATGCGGAAGCGGTCCATGAGCGCTTTGCGCTTGTCAGCGTCCTCGAGGCTGATCGCCCGCGGCCCGCGGCGCGCGACCTGGTCGACCGCCGTGCGCCCGTTGGCCTGCCACTCGCGTGCGGTCCCGGTGAGGGTGCCGACCAGCTCAATGGTCGCGCGCTCGCGGCCGGGGCCGGACCCGGCCGCTCGCAGCGCTCGCTCGAAGTCGGCCTGACCGCGCTCGTAGGGCTTGAGGTACTCCCGCAGGCCGGTCAGCGCGTAGCCGCGCAATCCGGTCTCCTGGTCGAGCATGGCCGTCAGCAGGTCATTGGCGCCCCGGAGCTGGCCCTGCATCCCGATGACCGCCTGGCGCTGCTCCCCGGCGATCAGCCACACGCTGCCGCCGATCACCAGGACGGACAGTGCGAGCACGACGCGAAGGCGGGCGTAGATGGACATGCCTACAACTCCTGTCGACCGCAGAGCCACGGACTTGAGCCGGTGCGGGCGGTGAGAGGCGGCGCGGCCGCCGGCCGAGCGGCCGCCCAAGCCTCAGTGACGGCCCAGCGGGGTCTTGAGCGGCGTGCTCGACGAGGCGCCGTCGTAGCGCGCGCGCTTTGCCGCGTAGAGCGCCTGATCGGCGCGCCGCATGAGGCCGTCGAGGTTCTCGATCCCGTTCTCGCAGGCCGCGACGCCGAAGCTCAGGCCGACCGGCATGCTGCCGTCGTCGCGCGTCGCCGCCGATTCGGTCAGCCGCAACGCGACGGCCGTCGCGGCGGCGGTGTCGGCGGTAGGGAGCAGCAGGAGGAACTCGTCGCCGCCGATGCGGGCGGCGACGTCCGTCGATCGCAGGACGCGGCGCATCCGCTCAGCGATGCCGACGAGCGCCGCGTCGCCGGCCGCGTGCCCGTAGACGTCGTTGATGTCCTTGAAGCGATTGAGGTCGATCAGCACGATCGCGGTCGAGTCGCCGGTGCGCGCCGCGCGCGCCGCCTCACGGCGGAAGTCCGCCTCGAGCGCGCGCCGATTGGCGAGGCCGGTCAGGCGGTCGGTGCTCGCGGCCATGTCGAGCTCCGCCACCAGTTGCTCGACATGCTCGGTGAGCAGGCGGACGACGACCGCGCCGCCGGTGACGAGGCCGATGACCGTGAGCCAGCGACTCGTGGCGATCGGCCCCGGGTCGACGAGGATCAGGGTGACGCCGTACGAGACGGCGATCAGCAGCACCTGAAGCGCCAGGCCGCGACGGCGCAGGTAGTACGCGGCATAGAAGACGACCCACAGGTAGTACAGCTCATCGTAGCCGGCAGGGCCGCCGCTGCGCTCGCCGTTGGAGAACGCCGCGAGCGAGATCAGCAGCGTGCCAAGGCCGAGCACCACCGAGGAGCCGAGCTCGCTCAGCCGGCCGCCCGCCACGACCAGCACGAGCGCGAGCGACGCGGCCCCGGTGGCGACGATGGTGAGCCCGAGCGTGTCGACCGCCGCCTCGTGCGGGAGCACGAGGCCAAGCAGCGTGACGAGTGAGGCGCCGCCGAACAGCAGCGCGCCGTTGCGCGCCTGGTGCGTCTTGCGCTCGGTCGTCATGGGGACCTATCGGCATCCGGGCGGGCGACGTGACCGCGCACCCGCGTAACCTCCGCCGGGCGGTGTCCGAGCCCGGTCCCCTCGATCAACTCTCGTCCGAGGAGCTGCACGACCGTGCGGTCCAGTACGCGCTCCGCCATGTCGACGTGCGCTTCTTCTGGCGGCTGCTGAAGATCCTGCCCGCCGCGGAGGTCGCGGCCGGCGAGCCCGAGGAGGCCGAGCTCGACCTCCTGACGCTGCGCGGCCACCTCGACGACCTCACCGACTCCGGGCGGGGCGAGATCGCCGAGGAGCTGCGGCCGTTCTATCTCGACTATCTCCGCGACCACGAGGTGAAGCCATGAGCCGGCGCTTCGTCCACACCTGCCTCCGCGTCCGCGACCCGGAGGCCTCCGTCCGTTTCTACGGCGCCCTCGGCTTCGAGCCGCGCGGGCGGTTGAACTTCTCCGCCGCCTACAACGTCTACCTCGGCCTGCCCGGCGACGGTGACGTGCTCGAGCTCACGGTCAACCGCGGCCAGGAGGAGCCCTATGACCTCGGCACGGGCTACAACCACATGGCCGTCGCGGTCGAGGACATCCACGCCGTGCTGGCCGACCTCGACCCGCTCGGCGTGCAGCCCGAGAAGCCGCCCTACCACCCGGGCGACCGCGAGGAGCTGCCGCTGATCGCATTCGTCGCGGACCCGGACGGCTACCGCATCGAGCTGATCGACGGCGGCGAGTTCCCGACGCCGCAGGATCCCGCCTAGAGGCGCGCGATCGCGGCGATGTCCTCGTTGAAGTCGTCGACCATCACGGTCGTCAGCGTCGGGCGCGTCTCGCCCAGGGCGGCGAGGTAGTCGGCCGTCGCCGGACCGCGGACCGCCGGCCGGTCACGTTCGTCGCCGTAGACCGCCACCTCGAGTGCGCGCTGTGAGCCCTTGCGCGCGGCAAACTCGATGTCGGCCGGGGTGAAGAGCTCGCTGGCCTCGACGAGCGCTTCCACGTCGATCCGGTCGAGCGCCCCCGCCGGCAGGTAGCGCCGCCAGATCGCCGCGCGCGCCGCGGCGTCCGGCGCACCGACGGGGATGACGTAGTCGAAGCGGCCGTGGCGCAGGAAGGCCGGGTCGAGCTCGCGGACGAAGTTGGTCGCGCAGACGAGCAGCCGGCCGTCGCGCTCGCGGAACGTCGGGATCATCTTGAGCAGCTCGTTCGTCACGCCCTGCTGCGGTGGGGGCGGCTTGCCGCCACGCCGGCCGGCGATCTCCTCCACCTCGTCGATGAACACGACCGCGTGCTCGAGCGCGTCGATCTCGGCGAACGTGTCGCGCAGGGCGAGCGCCTGGCCGTCGCCGGCGGCGGCGAGGCGAGAGGGGAAGACCTCGACGAACGGCCACCCCAGCCGTGAGGACACGGCCTTGGCGAACGTCGTCTTGCCCGTACCCGGCGGTCCGAACAGGACGACCGCGCGCGGCGGCTTGACGCCGTACTCGTCGGCCAGGTCCGGATCGACGAGCGGCAGCACGATCCGCCGCTCGATGACCTCCTTCTCGTGCTCCATGCCGGCGAGCGCGTCCCATAGGCCGCCCGGCAGGATCCGGCCGCCAAGCTCGCCGAGCAGGCCGACCTCCTGGGGCTGGAGCGGCACGACGCGCTCGAAGTACGTCAGGTCACGCTGCTCGTAGCCGCTGTTGTGGAACGCCTTGACGCCGGTCTCCTCCTCGGACAGCAGCGCCGAGAGCCGGTGCACGCCCTGGCTCGTCAACCGCTTCTCGAGCTCGGTCAGCAGCGCGCCGCCCAGCCCGCGGTCGCGCCAGTCGCTTCCCAGGGCCAGCAGCACGACCCAGCCTCGGTCGCCGCTGATGCGCGCGGCCGCCGCGCCGACCACGACCTCGCCGACGACCGCGACCACCGCGACGCCCTCCTCGCGGATGGCCGCCATCACCTCCGCCAGCCCGTGGACCGCGCGTCCCTCCGGCGTGCGCGACTCCTCCCATACGCGGACGACCTGGTCGAGGTCGTCGTCATGGAAGTCCCGCACCCGCGGAAGCGGCATCGGAGGATTGTCACAGGCAGCCGGCCCGGCGAGCGGATACGCGCTGATCAGCGCGGGGTGCTGCCGTTCCAGAGCGCGCCCAGCAGCGCGTCGCCGGGGCGCTCGGGCGCCTCGAACAGCGCGAGGCGGTCGCGCAGCGCCCGCGCCTGGTCGCGATCACGCGGGCTCGCGAAGCGCTCGGCCAGCCCGGTGAGGACGACGTAGGCGAGCTCGTGCGCGCAGTGCCGGCGCACCAGCGTGGGCACGCCGTCAGCGACGCCGGTCGGGTCGATCAGCCACAGCACGCTGTCGTCGAGCAGGCCCGCGTACCACGCGGTCGGGGTCGAGCAGACGCTGATGTCCCAGCCCGCGCGGCGCCCGAGCTCGGCCGCCACGGCGGCGATCATCACCGCGTGGCCACGCCGGGTCGCGAGCACCTCGTCGAGCCACAGCCCGTCCACCGGCCTGGGGTCGGGGCGGAACTCGCGCGTCAGCAGCATGGCCAGCTCGCCGGCGCGCTCGCGACCGCCCCGGCCGGCGCCGAACAGCCCGCGCGCGAGCTGGTCGAGCTGCTGGTCGAGGTTGGTGTGGTCGACCGGTCGCCACGCCGCGACGACGGCGAGCAGCGTCTCCGCCAGCGGCGGGCACGTCTGGTGGCTGATGGCCGTGAAGGCCTGCTCGCCCGTCGGATCCGGCTCTCCATGCGGCGCCATGCGCAACCTCGAAGTTAGGGTGCCCTAATAGGTCCGGAGTCATATCAGACCTCGGAGGTCGGTGTTAGGGTGCCCTAATGGCAATCTCGATTCGGCCGGCCATCGGCGCCGACGTCGACGCGATCGCCGCGATCTACAACGAGGGCATCGCCGATCGCGTCGCCACGTTCGAGACGCGCGCGCGCGAGCCGGGCGAGGTCGCGGCCTGGTTGGCCGAGGATCTGCCGCTGCTGGTCGCGACCGCCGAGGACGGGATCGTGCTCGGGTTCGCCCGCGTGTCGGCCTACTCCGACCGCCCCGTGTACGCGGGCGTCGGCGAGCATGGGGTCTACGTCGCCCGCACCGCACGCGGGCGCCAGGTCGGCCGCCGCCTGCTCGACGCGCTCGCCGCGGCGTCGGAGCAGGCGGGGCTCTACAAGCTGACCTCGAAGCTGTTCGCCGACAATGCCGCGAGCCGCGCCGTCCACCTCGCCGCCGGGTTCCGCGAGGTCGGGATCCAGCGGCGCCACGGCCGGCTCGACGGCGAGTGGAAGGACTGCGTGCTCGTCGAGCGGCTGCTCGGCGAGGCCGCCGACTGAGCGTCAGTCGTCGCGCTCGACCATCCGCAGGCGGTTGCCGTCGGGGTCGCGAAAGGTGAACATCGGCGGCACGTAGTCGCCCATGCGCAAGACCTCCTCGTCGGCGTCGACGCCGCCGCCGCGCAACGCGGCGTGGTCCGCGTCGGCGTCCGACGTCGCCAGGCTCACCTCCATCGCGTCCCCGGGCACGAGCGCGAGCGTCGTCGCCGCGCCCGGCGGCGCGACCTCGAGCCAGCGCCCGCCGTCGCCGAAGGCGCCGTCGATGCGGACCTCGAAGCCGAGCGTGCCGATGTAGAACTCGAGTGCCCGGTCCTGGTCGGAGACGGGCACGATCACGGTGCCGATGCGCGTGACGGCGCTCATGCCTCCAGCACCTCCTTGAGCCCGGCGACGCGGTCGCGCCAGAACGTCTTCATGCGGTCCGCCTCCGCGCCGTCGGGAAGGCGCGCGTGCGACACCGCCGCGGTGCTCTTCGCCTCGCCCTTGGCGGCGAAGGCGACGTGGACGCGGCTGCCGTCCTCGCCCCAGTCGAAGCGTGCCGAGCTGGGCTTGGTGGCGGTGCGCTCGCGCAGCGCGCCGTCCGGCAGCCAGCGGTCGCGCAGCGACGCGTCGACGAACGCGTCGTAGAGCTGCTCGACCGGCACCGCGACCGTCTTGCTGGCCGTGACGGTGAAGCCGTCCTCGTGCTGGCCGACCTGGCGGCCGAGGCGGGCGCGCTCGTAGCTGCCGGCGATCGCCTGGGCGTTCCAGGCCAGCGGATGGATGCCCTGCTGGCCGGCGAGCCAGCGTGCGATCTCGCGGTGCGTCTTGTCAGCGGCGCCCCACTCGTCGAGCCGGTCGAACCACTCCTCCCAGCCGCGGCCGGTGCGCTCGCGGATCGCGGCGTCGGACGTGGCGAGCGAGATGCGCTGTGGCTCGTCGCCGGCCAGCAGTGACGCGCGCGCGGCCGTGTAGCTCTCGCCGGTCTTCTCCATCCGCGAGCGGACGAGGCGCTTGAAGGATCTCTGCGTGGTCATCTGGTGCTCCTCTCGTCGGCGGCGGCACCGGGACTCACGCTCACGGCGCCCCACCGGAAAGGGCAACATCTGGACCGGTGTCCCGAAGGCTCGAGCCTCCTTTGCCTCCGCTTCAGCCGGCGGCGTGAGCGCCGGAATCGGAGGTTCGGCGCGGGACCGCGCCGACCGCAAGGATACGCACCGTGTAAGCACGCCGCAAGTCCCGTACCGTACGGCCGATGGGATCGGCGGTGCTCTGGGGAGCGGTCGCGGCCTCGTCGCTCGTGCTCGGCGCGCTCCTCGGGCTCGCGCGGCAGTGGCCGGACCGGTGGGTGGGGCTCGTGCTCGCCTTCGGCGCGGGCGCGCTGGTCAGCTCCGTCTCGTTCGAGCTCGCGGAAGAAGGGCTCGAGGTCGGCAGCGGACCCTCGGTCGGCATCGGGCTGGCGGTCGGGGCCTTCACCTACTGGGGGCTGAACCGGGAGCTCGAGCGCCGCAGCAGCGGCTCGGGTGCCGGGACGGCGCTGGCGCTGGGCGCCTTTCTCGACGGGATCCCGGAGCAACTCGTGCTCGGGATCGGCATCGCGACCGGGGGAGGGGTGAGCATCGCGCTGCTGGTGGCGATCTTCGTCTCCAACCTGCCCGAGGCGATCGGCTCGGCGAGCCAGATGCGCGAGGCGAAGCGCTCGCCGTCGACGATCCGGCGGCTGTGGATCGCCGTCGCCGTGGTCTGCCTGCTGGCCACGCTCGCGGGCTACGCGATCGCCGACTCGGTCTCCGGTGAGCTCCAGGCCGGCATCGACGGCTTCGCCGCCGGCGCGCTGCTGGTGATGCTGGTCGACTCGATGATCCCCGAGGCTGCGCGCAAGGCCGGGGACACGGCGGGCCTCGTCACGACGCTCGGGTTCGCCGTGGCCGCCGGGCTTTCCGCGCTGTCGTGAGGCCGGTCTCGGGGCGTTCGCGGTGAGCGGGGCGCACGTCAACGGCGGGCGGGTGAGGAGAACGGAGCGAGGCGGCCGCGGCAGGAGCAACACCGGGTGTGGTCACTTCATGTGAATAATTGCGATGAACACACCACACCCGGCCGGAATGGGCGCCACGAGGGCTCGGACCATCCTCCTCACCAGCCGCCGTTGACGTCCGCCCCGCTCACCGTGGCCGCCCCTCCCGACGTGATCGGCCCAGGGTGACTCCTAGAGCCCGACGGCGCCCTTGCCCTTGTCGATCAACTCGTAGTGCGAGATCGCCCAGCCGGCCGCGGCGGCGGCCGCCAGTCCGCCGCCGGTGATCGCAGCCGAGCTCCGGGGGTGACGCTTGGCGTGCGCCCAGGCCTCGTGGGCCTTGGCCTTGAAGCTGTCGAACAAGCGGTCCGCGAAGCGGAACTCGGTCGACCAGATCCACAGCCCGAGCAGGACCGGTGGGATCGTCAGCGGGCCCGGCAGCACGGCGAGCGCGAGACCGGCCGCGATGCACAGCAGCCCCGCGACGAAGACGCCGACGCGATAGGCGTGGCCGAGGCCGGGCTTGGAGCGGATGCGCTCGCGCCGGCTGTCGCGAGGAACTTCCACGGGGCGGCCAAGCGCGTCGTCGGAGGGCGCCGAGTCGCGGTCGACAGGTTGCATGCTCAACGTTCTACCCGGCTTGAACGGTGATCACGCTGGAGTGGCGCACTCGCGCTCGCCGCCCCATTGGACCCACAGCGCGGGCGGTTTGCGGAAGACGAGCCCGCGCGGCGCGCAGGGGTGGTCGGGGTCCAGGCGCAGCCCCGGCAGCCGCGCGAGGAGGCGGCCGACCGCAGCGTGGGCCTCGAGCCGCGCGAGGTGCATCCCGATGCAGACGTGCGGCCCGCGCGCGAAGGCGAGGTGGCGGGCCGCGTTCGGGCGCTCGACGTGGAAGCGGTCCGGGTCGGGGAACGCCTCGGGATCGCGGTTCGCAGCCGTGACCGAGATCCGGACGAGGTCGCCGCGCCGGATCGCCGCGCCGCCGAAGTCCACGTCGCGCGTCGCGTAGCGGTCGAGCACCGCCGCCGCCGGCTCGAGGCGCAGCGACTCCTCGACGGCGCTCGCGAGCAGCCCCGGATCGGCCTCCACCCGCGCTCGCTGGTCCGGATGCGCGAGCAGGTGCGCCACGGCGTTCGCGATCATCCCCTCCGTCGTCTCGATGCCGCCGAACAGCAGCACCGCCGCATTCGACACGACCTCGTCGCGCTCGAGCCCCGCGGCGTCCTCCGCGACCGCGGCGACGAGGGAGTTGGCGGCGTCCCGGTCGAGCGCGGGGCCGAGCGCGTCGCGCAGCGCCGCGAAGGACGTGCGCCCGCGCTCGCTCAGCGGCCGGCCCCTGGTGATCTCGTCGACCGCCTCGACGATCCCGTCGTACCAGCCGAGCACCACCTCCGGCGGCGTGCCCCGCAGCCCCAGCGCGTGCATCACCACCGCCGCGGCGAGCGGGCCCGCAAAGCTCCGCCGCAACTCCGCGCGCCCCGCGGGTGCGAACGCGTCGATCAGCCGCTCGGTCTCCTCGGCGACCGCGCCGGTGAAGCGCTCGCGCACAGCGTCGAGCCGGAACGGCGGGGCGAAGGGCGCGCGGTGGCGGCGGTGCTCGGCGCCGTCGAGCGTGAGCATGCTCGGCCCGACGACGCGACCGGTCGAGAAGCGCGGGTCGTCGACGGTGAAGGTCTCCGGGGCGTTCATGACGTCCATCGCGAGGTCGCGCCGCGTGACGAGCCAGCCGTCGAGCACCGCCACCCACGCCACCGGCTCGTGCTCGCGCAGCCGAGCGAGCAGCGCGTACGGCTCGTCGAAGTCCTCGAGCGTCGCCGCCGCGCCGAGCGAGCTACCCACGACCGCCGGGGAACCGCCGGTGCACGTAGAGCCGCGTGGTCATGCTGCGGCGCGCGTCGCCCTCACGCCAGCGCAGCGTGGCCCGGTAGGACCGGCCGGCGCGCAGCCGGCCGCTCCGGCTGACGACCGCCGTGTACGCCGTGGCCGTCGCGGGGACGCGCTCGACGCGCCCGGAGCGCCCGGCGAGGGTGAGCCTGACGCCGCGGGCGCGCTCGCGGAAGGTGAAGGCCACGGACACGCGCCCTTCGACCCGTGCGGCGAACGGGTCGTAGGTGAAGTCGCGGTCCTGCGCCGCGGCCGGCCCGGGCGCGACGAGCGCGACGAGGACGCCGGTGAGCACGAGCCGCCTCATGGATGCAGCGCTCGCAGGCCGAGGATGTCGCCGCGCCCGAGGGTCTGCCAGCGGATGCTGTTCTGGTACTGGACCGGCGACATCGTGAGCCAGTTGCCGCCGCTGGTCATGGCGTGGCCGAGGCCGAGCGCGTGCCCGGACTCGTGCGCCGCCATGCTCCACAGGTCCCACTTGCCCACCTCGCGATTGCCGGACACGCTCCAGCTGAACGTCCCGGCCGGTACGGCCGGGGGCTGCTCGAAGCGCGTGTCCGCTTCGACCAGGTGGCCATTCTCCCACCACAGCTTCGAGATCGCGATCGTCGTCCGATCGCTCGTGAACGGCGTGAGGCTCCCGAAGTCCACGACGCTCGCGTTGTCGCGGTAGCTGTGCACGGTGGCCGACGTCGCGCCGCCGTAGGTGTAGCCGCGTACGCCCACGGGATGCGGGGCGGCGAGCCGTTGAAGCGGAACTCGCTGTTGGTGCAGCTGTCGTCGCCGGCGGCCGCGCGCGCCGGCACCGGTCCCGGCGCCCGTGGCGGCCGCGGCGCTTCGGCCGGGCCGCCGTCGACCGTCGTTCCGTACTCGTAGACGAACTGGACGCGCCCGCCCGTGCGCGTGGGCGGGTGACCGAGAGCGGCTTCTCGACCGCGACGCCGTCGAGCTCGAGCACGGCGAGCTCCTGGCTCTGGACCAGGCTGCCGTCAGGCGCGCAGCGGGTGATCGTGCGCGCGCCGTCGCCGTGCGGCTGGACGACCGTCGTGCCGCGCAGCGATGCCGAGCGGCAGGGCTCCGCAGCGCCGGCGGCCCCAGCCGGCCAGCCCGCGCATCCGATCACTCCTAGACTCGCTGCGACCCGTCCAACGGTCCGCCGGTTCGACGCCATCGGCCCCTCGCGTGGAGTAGTGCGTACGTGCCCTCGAGTCTAGCCTTCACCCCCTCGCACCGCGGCGGCTCGGGGACGCCGCTCGTCTGCCTGCACGGTTTCACCGACACGTGGCGGACCTGGGACCTGGTGCTGCCCGAGCTCGAGCGCCATCACGACGTGCTCGCGCCCGCGCTGGTCGGCCACGCGGGCGGCCCGCCGCTGACGGGTGAGGTCACCGCCGACCTGCTGCCCGGCGCGATCGAGCGCGCGATGGACGACGCGGGCTTCGAGACCGCGCACATCGTCGGCAACTCGCTCGGCGGCTACCTCGCGCTGCAGCTCGCCGCGCGCGGACGCGCGCGGTCGGTCGTCGCGCTCGCCCCCGCGGGCGGCTGGGCGCAGGGCGACGACTCCTACCTGGAGACGCTCGACTTCTTCCCGGAGCTCCAGGAACAGGTCCGGGCGATCGCGCCGTACGCGGACGCGGTGCTGCAGTCGAGCGAGGGCCGCCGCCGCGCGACGCTCTACACGACGGTGAACTTCGAGCACATCCCGGCCGAGCTGCTCGCCCACCAGACGCGCGCGGTCGCGGCCTGCGAGGGCGTCCGCCCGATGGTCGAGTACGCGAAGCGCGAGGGCTACCACCTCGACGCGGGGAAGATCGCCTGCCCGGTCCGGATCGTGTGGGGGACGGAGGACAAGCTGCTGCCGTGGCCGTCCGCCGCCGCGCGCTACCGCAGCGACTGGCTCCCGCACGCCGACTGGGTCGAGCTCGACGGCGTCGGCCACTGCCCGCAGCTCGACGTCCCGCTCGAGACCGCGCAGCTGATCGTCGGCTTCACCGCGCCGTGAATCAGCGGCGCGAGGTCGTCATCCTGCTCGCAGGGCCCGCCCTGACGGTGACCTGGTCGCGCTACGCCGGCGGGGAACAGGGCCCCGGCCTGCACGTCCACCGCGAGCACACGGACGCGTTCTCCGTGCTCGAAGGCGAGCTCACGTTCGTCGTCGGCCCCGGCGCCGAGCGCGTGACGGTCGGGCCCGGCGGCTTCGTCGCCGTGCCGCCCGGCGTCGTCCACACGTTCGCCAACGACAGCGACGCGGACGCCTCGTGGCTCAACTTCCATGCCCCGGACATGGGCTTCGCCGCCTTCCTGCGCACCGGATCCGCATGGGACAGCTTCGACGCGCCGGCCGACGGCGGGCTACCCGCCGACACCGTGGTCGTCACCCGTGCCCCGGACTGAGGCCGCGCGCCGCGGGGTAGGCGGAACGGCGTGTCAGGCATCGAGTCGGTGGCCGTGCTCGGCGGGGGGACGATGGGCGGCGGCATCGCCGGCTATCTCGCGCGCGCGGGCCTGCGCGTCGCGCTCGTCGACGCCTCGCTCGAGCTGGCCGAGCAGGCGCGCGAGCGGCTGCTCGTGCGCACGCAGGGCCACGTCGAGGCCGGGCTGCTCCCGGACGAGGCGACCGCGACGACGACGAGCGTCGTGACCCCGCCGGACCTCGAGACGGCGGTCGGCGACGTCGACCTCGTGATCGAGGCGGTACCCGAGGAGCAGGCGCTCAAGGAGGACATCCTGAGCCGCTGCTCGGCCGCCGCCCGCACGACGGCGATCATCAGCTCGAACACCTCCTCGCTGCCGATCGGCGGGCTCGCGCCGGCGGTCAGCGAGCCGGGCCGCTTCCTCGGCGTGCACTGGTTCAACCCGCCGGAGTGGACGCCCGGCATCGAGGTGATCGCCGCCACGGAGACGAGCCGCGAGACCGTCGAGCGCGTCGTGGCGTTCCTGCGCGCGATCGGCAAGCGCCCGGCCGAGGTCGCCGACCGCGCGGGCTTCGTCTCGAACCGGCTCCAGATGGCGCTGCTGCGCGAGGCGGTCGCGATCGTGGATGAGGGGCTGGCGACGCGCGAGAGCCTCGACGAGGTCGTGCGCAGCACGTTCGGCTTCCGCCTGCCGTTCTTCGGCCCGTTCCTGATCGCGGACATGGCGGGCCTGGACACCTACCAGAGCGTGTTCGAGACGCTCGAGCGCGAGGTCGGCCCCGAGTTCGCCGCCCCCGCGGCGGTGCGCGAGCTCGTCGAGGCGGGGCGGCTGGGCACGAAGAGCGGAGCGGGCTTCGGGGACTACACCGAGGCCGAGCGCGAGCGGCTGCTGCTCGAACGGGACCGCCGCTACGCCGCACTCGCGAAGCTGCTTGGGGAGCTCGACGGCCCCGGTTGACGTTTGCGATCCACGCCGGGCCGGGGATGCATTCCCAAGGCAACGCACCTGGGGAGGGAGCGGTTGATGACGGACTCGGGCACGGTCACGCGGGAGGACGCAGGCAAGGAGGTGCCGGTCCGCAGGCTCGCCATCGCGAGCACGATCGGGACCATCATCGAGGCCTACGACTTCGTCCTCTACGGCACCGTCGCGGCGCTCGTCTTCGACAAGCTGTTCTTCCCGAACGTCGAACCCGTCATCGCCACGCTGGCCTCGTTCGCGACGTTCGGTGTCGGCTTCCTCGCGCGTCCAGTCGGCGGTGTGATCTTCGGCCACTACGGCGACAAGCTCGGCCGCAAGAAGATGCTCGTGCTCGCGCTGCTGATCATGGGCGTCGCGACGGTGCTGATCGGCGCCCTGCCGGGCTATGCCTCGATCGGCATCGCCGCCCCGATCCTGCTCGTCCTGCTGCGCCTGATCCAGGGCGCCGCGCTCGGCGGCGAGTGGGGCGGCGCGGTGCTGATGGTCACGGAGTACGCGCCGAAGGGCAAGCGCGGGTTCTACGGCTCATGGCCGCAGATCGGGTTCGCCGGCGGCCTCGCCCTCTCGACCTCGATCATCTGGATCATGTCGACGTCGCTGAGCGACGCGGCGTTCGAGAGCTGGGGCTGGCGCGTGCCGTTCTTCGCCAGCGGGCTGCTGGTCGCGGTCGGGCTCTGGATCCGCCTGAAGATCGAGGAGACGCCCGCGTTCACCGAGCTCCAGGAGAAGCAGGAGCGCGAGAGCGCGCCGGCCGTCGAGGTCTTCAGGGACCACAAGAAGCCCGTCCTGCGCGCGGTCGGCATGCGCTGCTCGGAGAACATCACCTTCTACATGCTGATCGTGTTCGCGCTCTCCTACGGCGAGGACGACCTCGGCATCTCGCGCGACACGCTGCTCGCCGCGATCATCATCTGCGCGCTCGGCTCGTGCGTGGTCATCCCGTTCTGGGGCGCGCTCACGGACCGTGTCGGCCGCCGGCCGGTGTTCCTGTGGGGCGCCATCGCGTCGATCTTCATGGCGGCCGCGTTCTTCCCGCTGCTGCAGACCGGATCGGCCGTGATCATCATCCTGCTGTTCGTCATCGTGATGAACACCGCCCACGACGCCCAGTACGCGACCGAGGCGTCGTACTTCTCCGAGATGTTCCCGACGCGCATCCGCTACAGCGGGATCTCGATCAGCGCCCAGCTCGGCGGCGTGTTCGCCGGCGCCTTCGCGCCGCTGATCGCGACCGCGCTGCTGGACGTGAGCGGCATCTGGCTCGTGTCGGTCTACTTCACCGTCATGTGCTCGATCTCCGCCATCGCGGCGTACTTCTCACCTGAGACGTACCAGAACGACTTCCTGGGCCAGCCCGACTCGACGGCCGACCGCCAGGGCCGGTTCGCCCGGGTGCCGGCGACCGAGAAGGTCGAGGCATGAACTGGAAGCCGACCACCGAGCCGGTCGTCATCACGTGCGCGCTGACGGGCGGGATCCACGGCAAGGAAGCCAATCCCAACCTGCCCGAGCAGCCCGACGAGATCGTCGAGCAGGGCGTCGCCGCGTGGCGCGCGGGCGCGGCCGTGCTGCACGTCCACGCCCGCAACCCGGACGGGTCGAACACGATGGACCCGGAGATCTACGGCGAGCTGCACGAGCGGCTGTGCGCGGAGACCGACGCCGTCGTGCAGCTCACGACCGGCGGCAGCCCGCGGCTGTCGGTCGAGGAGCGGATCCAAACGGTCCGCCTGTCGCCGGAGATGTGCTCGCTCAACATGGGGCTGCTGAACTTCTTCATCCGTGGCGAGCAGGTCTTCTTCCCGAACCACCGCGACGACATCGAGCGCTTCGCGCACGAGATCCGCGAGCGCGACGTGCGGCCGGAGCTCGAGGTCTACAGCGTCGCGATGATCGAGGAGGTCGAGCACCTGCTGGGGCTCGAGATCCTCGAGCCGCCCTACGCGGTCAACCTCGTGCTCCACACGCCGACGCAGGGCGGACAGCGCGGGACGCCGCGCAACCTGCTCGATGCGGTCGAGCGGCTGGGCGATCTCCCGGTCGACCCGGCGGACCTGCGCGTGACGGTGACGTCGATGGGGCCGACGCAGCTGCCGATCACGACGATCGGCATCGCGATGGGCCTCAACGTGCGCGTGGGGATGGAGGACAACGTCCTGATGCGCCGCGGCGAGCCCGTGGAGAACAACGCGCAGCTCGTCGAGCGGACGGTCCGGATCGCCCACGAGCTCGACCGGCGACCCGCCACACCGGCCGAGACCCGCGAGCGCTTCGCCCTGCGCGGGCGCGAGCAGCGCTCGCTGCCTGCCGAGGGTGCTCAAGCCAACGCCTGAGCCGTAACCCGCGAACGCTGCTCCACACGCTTGTATCCAGCGACGCGGAGTGCGAACATACGTTCGTGTCAAGTGAAGGCTCGCCCTACGCCCGCTTCAAGCGCGCCCTGCGCACCGGCAACCTGGCGCTCGTGCGGGCCGCGGCCGGGGAGCTGCCGGCCGTGCGCCTCGACGACGCGCTGCTGATCGCCTACCTCATCAAGGAGCAGGACTTCGAGCAGTTCGAGCGCGCGGCGGTGCGCTGGCTGGGGCGCTTCGCGCTCGAGCGCCCGAGCGTGCGGATCGAGGACCTGCGCGAGGCGGCGGTGGCCTTCGAGGCGCTGGCCGCCAACCCGGACGGCGCCCGCCGCGCGCTGGCGGCCCTGTGCGCGCGCCACGGGCTGCGGGTCGCGCTGTAGGCCTGCTAGGCCTCGCCGCCGGAACCGCGGACGAGGTCGAGCGGCGTCTTGGCCAGCGCCAGGGCCTGCCCGGCGACGCTCTCGGCGACGCCGCCCAGGAACTGCAGCGGGTTGCCGCCCTGGCCCAGCTCGCCCAGCCGCCGCTGCACGCGCTCGGCGTGGTTGCGCGTCTCGCCCAGGTGGGTCTCCAACCCGCTGCGATAGGGGCCGCGGGGCGTCATCGCGATCTGCGACTGCAGCACGCGGACGAGCGCCATCTCGCTGGCATGGGCCTCATTGAGGTACTGCACGACCTTCTGCTCGGATCGACTCATGTAGGTACATCTCCAGGGGTTGCGGAAGTTGCGAACCTGACCGTCTTCGTCTCCGCATCGGCGCAGCGACTGCGTGCCAGCACTCAAAGGGGATGTGCGGGGACACCGGCACATCCTGTACTTGGAACCAACCAGATCTCGACCCGGGCAAACACTCGCTCGACCCTGCGTCCGCACGCGGACGCGGGCGTGGCCCTGCGGTTCCGCGGGTAGCGCCGGGGCCATGTCTCAAACCGTCGGCGCGCACATCCTCGAGCGACTTCACGGCCACGGCGTCACGCGCGTCTACGGCTATCCGGGGGACGGCATCAACGGGATCCTCGGCGGCTTTCACGAGCACGGCGACGCGATCGAGTTCATCCAGGCCGCGCACGAGGAGCTCGCGGCGTTCATGGCCTGCGCGCACGCGAAGTTCAGCGGCGAGGTCGGCGTCTGCCTGGCGACGTCCGGGCCGGGCGCGATCCACCTCCTCAACGGGCTCTACGACGCCAAGCTCGACCACCAGCCCGTGGTTGCGATCGTCGGCCAGCAGCAGCGCCTCTCGATGGGCGCGAGCTTCCAGCAGGAGGTCGACCTCGTCTCGCTGTTCAAAGACGTGGCGAGCGAGTTCGTCCAGGTCGCGATGGTGCCCGGGCAGGTCACCCACCTGATCGACCGCGCCGTCCAGATCGCGCGTGCCACGCGCTCGGTGACCTGCGTGATCGTGCCCGCCGACGTGCAGGAGGAGGCGGCCGAGACGCCGCCGCGCGCCCACGGCTCCGTGTTCTCGGGCGGGCCGATGCCCAAGCCGCGGGTGGTCCCGCACGACGCGGACCTCGTGCGCGCGGCCGAGGTGCTCAACGCCGGCGAGCGCGTCGCGATCCTCATCGGCCAGGGCGCCCGCGAGGCCGCCGCCGAGGTAGAGGAGCTCGCGCTGCTGCTCGGCGCCGGGGTCGCCAAGGCGCTCAACGGCCGCGACGTGCTGCCCGACGACCTGCCCTACGTCACCGGCTCGGTCGGGCTGCTCGGGACGAAGGCGAGCGACGAGATGATGCAGGGCTGCGACACGCTGCTCATGATCGGCTCCGGCTTCCCGTACTCGGAGTGGCTGCCCGAGCCGGGCGAGGCGCGCGGCGTGCAGATCGACCTCGACGCGCGCATGCTCGGCATCCGCTACCCGATGGAGGTCAACCTCGCCGGCGACGCCCGCGACACGCTGCGCGCGCTGCTTCCCCTGCTCCAGCAGAAGACGGACCGTTCATGGCCGGACCAGATCGCCGGCGAGATCGAGCGCTGGTGGGCCCTGCTCGGCGAGCAGGCCGCGATCGCCGCGGAGCCGGTGAACCCGCAGAAGGTGTTCCACGAGCTCAGCCCGCGGCTGCCGGACGGCTGCATCATCACCGCCGACTCCGGCTCCGGCACCAACTGGTACGCGCGGCACCTGCGCTTCCGGCGCGGCATGCGCGGCGCGCTGTCGGGGACGCTGGCGACGATGGGCCCGGCGCTGCCCTACGCCCTGGCGGCCAAGTTCGTCCATCCCGACCGCCCGGTGATCGCGATCCAAGGCGACGGGGCGATGCAGATGAACGGTCTCAACGCGCTGATCGACGTCGCGAAGTACCGCGACCGGTGGAGCGACCCGCGCTTCATCGTCCTCGTACTCAACAACCGGGACCTCAACCAGGTGACCTGGGAGCAGCGCGTGATGGTGGGCGATCCCAAGCTCCCGGCCTCCCAGGTGATCCCCGACTTCCCCTACGCGCGCTACGCGGAGCTGCTCGGCTTCGAGGGCATCCGCGTCGACGACCCCGAGCAGGTCGGCCCCGCGTGGGAGCGGGCGCTGGCGGCCGATCGCCCCGTGGTCTACGAGGCGATCGTCGATCCCGAGGTCCCGCCGCTGCCGCCTCACATCGACTTCGAGCAGGCGAAGAACCTCGCACAAGCGCTCGCGAAGGGCGATCCCGCGCGCGGCGCCATCGTGCGCCAGTCGCTGAAGGCGAAGGCGCAGGAGCTGCTCAACCGCTAGCGCAGACGCATCCGGCGCACGGCGCGCGACGTGTTCCCGGCGGCGTCGCGGGCGGTCACGGTCAGGGTCGCCTGGCGCGAGCGGCGCGCGACGGCCCGGCGCACCCGCCGCCCGCGGGCGCCCCGGGTGGAGATGCGGACCACGCGCGGGCGCCCGGCCGCCAGGGTGCGCGACGCGGAGCGCAGCGTGCCCACGCCGCGGATGCGCACCGACGCGCGGACGGTCGCGCGCTCCGAGACGGTGACGGTGAGCCGGACCGCGCGGGCGCCCCGGATGAGCTGCTTCGCGCGCCGCCGGATGCGCAGGCGGGGCTTGGTGCGGTCGAGCGTGGACGGGCCGGCCCCGGCCGAGGATGGCGGCTCGGGCAGGTCGCAGCGCGTCGCGGCGCCGTCGCGGATCCGGGACACCGGGCCGAGGAGCGAGACCGTGTAGAGCCGTCCGCAGGCGTCCTGCCCGAAGGAGACCAGGGTGTCGACCGACAGGCCGGTCCCGGTGCCGGGCGCGCCGTTCGCGGCGGCGGATTGGATCGCGGGCCGGCAGAGGTCGCCGTAGAGATAGCGCCCGGTCAGGGTGGGCAGCCCGGGGTCGCGGACGACGTAGCCGCCGGTGATCGAGCAGACCCCGTCGGCGGTGTGATCGAGGTCGAACAGCGGCGGGACGTGGCCGGACGGATCGCAGGGCGTAGGGATCGTGGGCGTCCGGATCGTCCCCTCGAAGCAGCGCCAGCCGTAGTTCTGGCCCCCGACCCCGGCCGCCGCGCGATCGACCTCCTCGCGGGTGTCCTCCCCGACGTCGCCGAGCCACAGGTCGCCGGCCTGGCGGTCGAAGGAGAAGCGGTAGGGGTTGCGCAGCCCGTAGGCCCAGATCTCGTCGCGCCCGGGGACGGGGCCGGCGAACGGGTTGCCCGGCGGGATCGTGTAGGGGCCGCCCGCGGTCTGGCGCGGGTCGATGCGGATGAGCTTGCCCAGCAGGGTGCCGAGGTTCTGGCCGTTCTGGTTCGGGTCGTTGCCCGCACCGCCGTCCCCGAAGCCCGCGTAGAGCAGCCCGTCGGAGCCGAACTGGACCTGCCCGCCGTTGTGGTTGGCGTTCTCCGCGTGCGCCTGGCTCAGCACGAGCCGGCCGGCGCCCGTCGCCGCCCGGTTCGGATCGCTCGGCGAGCGGCGGACCTCGCGGATCTGCAGCGAGCCGTCGGCGCCGGTCACGAACACGTACGCGAGCCCGCTGGCGGTGTAGTCGGGCGGGAACGCGATCGAGAGCAGGCCGCGCTCGCCGTCGGTGGTCGTGTGGCTCCGGAGGTCGAGGAACGGCGCGGCCCTGCCGGCGATCCGCACCAGCCCCGCACGCTCGGTGACGAACAACCGCGGGTCGCCGGGTGGTGAGGTCACGAACGTCGGCTCGGTGAAGCTCCCGACCGGCTCGAGCTGGGGGGCCGCGGCGGCGGGCGTGGCGCAGACGAGAGCGAGCGGCAGGGCGAGCGCCGCTCGGCGGAGGGTGGACGGCATCCGTCCACCCTACGACCCTCCGCGGCTCACCCGTCGTCCCAGTGCGCGACGGCGCGGCGCTCGAGCATGGCCCGGAACTGCTCGGTCGTGCGCTCCAGCAGCTCGCCCGTGCCCCAGTCGAGGATGACCCCGTGGCGCCGGATGGCGTCCATGGTGTCGAGCTCGCCCTCGCGGTAGCGCTCCGCGACCTGCTCCGGGTCCTCCTCCAGCCAGCCGGCGCGCTCGCCGCGGATGCGCGTGCGCTCCTTCTCGGTCGCGTCCGAGTCCAGCTCGTACTCGGCCAGCTCGGCGTCGACCTCGGTCACCACGACGCCGTAGTCGAGGCGCGCACGCTCGAGCGTGACGTAGCCGTCGGCGACGTCCTCGACGACCGCCTCGGGGTCGCGCTCCAGCGGGTCGCCGAAGCCGCCGCCGCCCGCCGAGGGGCGCGTGAACACGTCGCCCGGCCCGACGTCGACGTTGGAGAACGTCGCGCCCAGGAACTTCGCGGAGTCCTCGCCCTCGCGCGTCAGCCACACCCCGTGCGGGATCGACGGCAGCCCGCCCTCGATGCCCCAGGTGATCGAGCGCGCGCGATCGCAGCAGTAGGACATGACCGCATCCTCCGGCTCGGTCAGCCGGCCGCCCTTGGAGACGCCGACGCCGCCGCGGAAGCGTCCGGGGCCGCCCGAGTCCGGCACGATCTCGTGCGCGCTGGTCAGCACCGGCGTCAGGCGCTCCTGGCCCTCGAGCGGCTGCACCGCGAGGCCGACGCCGAAGACGGGCGAGGTGCAATTCGCTCCGTCCTTGCCGTTGCGCCCGCCCCAGCCGCCGGCCATCCAGTCGTACCACATGAACACGGCGCGATCGTCGGTGCGCGCGTCGCGCCCGCCGACCAGCAGGTACTCGAGGTTGAAGCAGCACGCCATCGCCCGCTCGGGCATCACCTGCGACCACAGCTCGTAGACCGCGTTGATCACCTTCTCGTAGCCGCCGGAGCAGAAGCCGGTCACCGCCACCGGCCAGGCGGCGTTGATGACGGAGTTCTCCTCGCCCGCGTCGACGTCGATGACGCGGTAGAAGCCGGAGTTCAGCGGCACGTCGGGGAAGAACGTCTTGGTGCCGCCGACGATGCCCGAGAACGTGGTGCCGAAGCTCGAGTTCAGGAACGTTGCGACCGCGGGATGCGAGCCCGAGAGGTCGTAGCGCAGCTCTTCGCCGTCGATCTCGAGCTTGACCTTGACCGGGACGAGGCCCTCGCCCTCGGCGGGGTCGAAGTCGAGGTAGTCCTCGGTCTCCCAGACGCCGTCGGGCAGCTCGGCGATGCGCTTGCGCGTGAGCCGCTCGACGTAGTCCTGGACCTCCTCGAACGCGGTGACGACGGTGTCGCCGCCGTACTTCTCGCACAGGCGCAGGATCTCGCGCTCGGCCACCCGGGTGGACTCGGCCTGGGCGCGCAGGTCGCCCTTGGCGTCGCTCGGCACGCGCGTGTTGGAGACGATCAGCTCGACGACGTCGTCGCGCATCGTGCCCTTGTCGGCGATCCGCACCGCCGGGATCCGGATGCCTTCGGCGAAGTGCTCCTTGGCCGAGACGTCGAAGGAGCCGGGCACGCTGCCGCCGACGTCGGCCCAGTGGCCGTTGGACTGCGAGAAGGCGATCAGCTCGCCGTCATGGAAGATCGGCCGGATGATGCGGACGTCGTTGAAGTGGGTGCCGCCGCTGTAGGGGTCGTTGATGGCGAACAGGTCGCCGTCGTGGATGTCCTCGCCGAACGTCTCGATGACGGCCTTGGCGGTCAGGTGCAGCGTGCCGACGTGGACGGCGATGTCCTGGCTGCCCTGCATCACCGTGTTGCCCTCGGCGTCGCACAGCGCCGAGGAAAAGTCGCGGCAGTAGATGACGAACGAGTGGCAGGTGCGCAGGATCTGCTCGGCCATCTCGTCCACGATCGTCACGAACGCGTTCTTGAGCACCTCGAGCGTGACGGGGTCGAGCTTGTAGTCGGTCTCGGTGGTCATGACTCGTCCTCCTGCTCGATCTGCATGCGGATGTTCAGCCACTCGTCGACCTCGACCTTCACCCCGGGCGGGACGAGCACGGTCGAGTCGAGCTGGTCGATCAGCGCCGGGCCCTCGAACGCCGCGCCGGCCGGCAGGTCGTCGCGCGCGTAGACGGGCGCCTCCACCGCGTCCTCGCCGCGGTCGAAGACGACCTTGCGCTCGCCGGTCGGCTCGGGGAGGTCGCCGCCGGAGTCGTGGCTCGGCAGCTCGGCCTTCTCGGTCTCGCCCACCGCGCGCACATTGAGCTGGTAGACCTCGACCGGCGAGTCGTCGCGGCGGTAGCTGTGCTCGCGCTCGTGCTCGTCGTGGAAGGCCTCGACGACCGGGTCGAGCGACTCGAGCGGCGCCTCCACCTCGATCGGCAGCGCGCGCCACTGGCCGACGTAGCGCATGTCGATCTCGCGCGTGAGGCGGATGCGGTCCTCCGGGATACCCTCGGCGTCGAGCATCCCGCGCGCCTCCTTCTCCAGCCGCGCGAACGCCTCCTCGACCTCGCTCGCGTCGGCCTCGTCGGCCTTGCCGCTGTACATCTCGGAGAGGTCGTGGCGGACGTCGACGAGCAGGCACCCGAGCGCGGAGGTGACGCCGGGATTGGGCGGCACGATCACGGTCGGGATCATCAGCTCCTTTGCCAGCGCCGCGCCGTGCAGCGGGCCGGCGCCGCCGAACACCACGAGCGCGAACTCCCGCGGGTCATAGCCCTTGCGGATCGAGATCAGCCGCACGGCGTCGGCCATGTTGGCGTTGGCGACCTCGATCACCGCGCCCGCCGCATCCATCGGATCGAGCCCGAGCGGCTCGGCGACCTTGCCACGGATCGCCGCCTCGGCGGCGTCGCGGTCAAGCTCCATCCCGCCGCCGATCAGCTCCGTCCCGAGGCGGCCGAGCAGCAGGTTGGCGTCGGTGTTGGTCGGCTCCTCGCCGCCGCGCCCGTAGCTCGCGGGGCCGGGATCGGCGCCCGCCGACTGCGGGCCGTTGCGCAGCGAGCCGGCCTCGTCGATCCAGGCCAGCGAGCCCCCGCCGGCGCCGATCGTGAGCACCTCGATGCTCGGGAAGCGGATCGGATAGCCGTACTCGACCGACCACTCCTTGGTCACCTTCGGCTCGCCGTCGTAGACGAGCGAGATGTCGGTGCTGGTGCCGCCCATGTCGAGGCCGATCGCGTTGTCGTGGCCGCACAGCGCCGCGATGTAGCGCGAGGCGATCGCGCCCGCCGCGATCCCGGAGGCGGCGAGGCGGACGGCGAGCTTCTCGACCGTCCGCGGCGTCATCACGCCGCCGCCGGAGTGCAGGAGCAGCAGGTCGCCCTGATAGCCGCGCTCCTCGAGCTCCTCGGCGAGCCGCTTGACGTAACCGCCGACGAGCGGCGAGAGCACGGCGTTGGCGACCGTGGTGGAGAAGCGCTCGTGTTCGAAGATCTCCGGCAGCACCTCGGAGGAGGTGGTGACGCTCACGCCGTCGAGCTCCTCGCGCAGGATCTCGGCCGCGCGCCGTTCGTGCTCCGGGTTGGCGAAGGCGTTGATGAAGCAGACCGCGACGGTCTCGATCTCGCGCCGCTTGAGGATGCGCGCGACCTCGCGCACGTCGTCCTCGTCGAGCTCCTCGACGACCTCGCCGGCGTAGTCGACGCGCTCGGTCACCTCGAAGCGGTCGCGGCGGCGGATGTAGGGGGGAGCGACGTCCTTGTAGGCGTCCCAGAGGTCGTCGCGCGTGCCGCGGCGGATCTCGATGACGTCGCGGAAGTGGCGGGTCGTAACCATCGCGGCGGGGGGGAAGTTGCGCGTGATGAGCGCGTTGGTCGCGACCGTCGTGCCGTGCGAGAACAAGCGCACGTCGGCGAGGTCGATGCCGGCCTCCTCGACGCCGGCGAGCACGCCCTCGAGCGGGTCGGAGGTGGATGGCACCTTGGCGACCCGGATGTCGCCGCTGTCGTCGTCGAGCACGCAGACATCGGTGAACGTGCCCCCGACGTCGACCGCCACGCTGGTCACCTGCGTCTCCCTCCGCTCGCGTCCCGTTGCAGTGGCCCCTACCCCGCGGGGCGGGGACTGACGCCGCCGAACCTGCGGACTACGGAGCGAGCATCGTCGCGCGCAGCCGGCGGCCGTCGAGCGTCGCGACGGCGAGCGGGCGCCGGGTGCTCCAGCGGAGGCGCAAGGGCCCGAGGCCCGGGACGCGGACGCGCGCCCGGACCGCGCCGTCGGCGATCCGCCAGGTCGCGGTCCCGCTGACCGCGACGTCGCGCGCGAAGCGCGCCCGGCGGAGGCGGAAGCGCACCACGCGGGTGCCGGTGTAGCTCCAGCGCCCGCCGCGCAGGCCGCGGCTCGCGCCGCTGCTGTTGAGGGCCCAGCGCTGGAGGGCGTCGGCCACGGTGGCCGCCGCGACGGCGGCGACGCGGCGCTGCGCCCGCGTGCTGCGGTCGCCCGCGCGCGGGTCGGCGGGCGCGGCGCCGGCCGCGGTGCGAGGGAAGGCGTCGACCGCGCGGATCTCGGCGACCCGCGCCGCGCAACTCGTGTCGCCGGCGTCGAGCCGGCGGATGAAGCGTCGCACCAGCGGCGCCGCGCAGCCGTCGCGATCGCCGAGCGCGGAGATATGGACCGTGTTGGCGGTCTCCACGAACGTCGCGCGCGGGAAGCGCGAGGCGACGACCCGCGCGCCGGAGGAAGCGGTGATGTTGTCGAGGTCGCCGTTGAGCACCAGCGTGGGCACGGCCGGGTAGGTCGCGTTCGGCGCGAGGCGAAGCCGGTGGCGAGCCGCCAGGCGAGACAGTGGCGGGTCGGGGCGGGCCGGCCCGGGCCAGTTGAGGCACGCGATGGCGCCCTCGTAGTCGAGGCTCGTCCAGACGGCGGGGGCGATCGGCGCGAACGGCCCGGGCGGTGTCGCGGCGATCGTGCGCGCGAGCTGCTCGCGGCGGACGGCGACCGGCGCGGCGGGATCCCAGAGCTGCGGGTAGTCGTGGCAGGTGACGGCCAGGTAGAGGCCCTCAGAGAAGCTGCGCACCGGTGAGGCGGCCGTGTCGAGCTCGTTCTCGGCGAACAGCCGCAGCAACGGCGCGCGGTCGGCCACCTCGAAGGCGCGGATCGCGGCGAGCAGATCGCGGTACATCGGGACGTTCGCGTAGCCCGACTGGATCAGCGCGGCCACGGCGCTCTCATCGAGACGAACCGGGACGCGGTTGCCGTCCGCGTCGAAGCCGAAGCCCTTGACGGTTCCCGCGCGCACGCGCGCGACCAGCCGCCCGACCACGGCGACCGGATCCTCCCCGCGGGCGGCGCACCCCGGACGCCGCGCGCACACGAGCCGCAGCGCGCGCTGGGTCGCCTCGGCGAGGTCGCTGAAGGCCGGATCGGTACCGGTCACCGGATACGCCCCGTCGAGCACCAGCGAGCGCAGCCGGTCGCCGTGGTGGACCGCGAACGCCTGGGCGGCGAAAGTGCCGTAGGAGTCGCCGTAGAGGTCGACGCGCCCGATCCGCAGCGCGTCGAGCACGGCGGCGACGTCGTCGACCGCGGCGCGGGTGCCGTAGAAGTCACGCCGCGGGCCGAGCTCGCGCGCGCAGCGCCCGGCGCGGCGCACGTAGTCCTTGACCGTCCGCCGCAGCGCCGGGCAGTCCAGCGCGCCGGACAGGCCGGACCCGCGGAGGTCCACGAGCAGCAGGTCGCGGCGTGCCCGCAGCGGGGCGAGCAGGGTCAGGTAGCTGTCCCGGCTGTCGGTCGTGGAGTAGCCGGGACCGCCCTCGATCGCGAGCATCGTGCCGGCCGCGGGGCGCGTGCGGTCGCGCCGCGGGTAGAGCTCGAACTCGATCTTCAGGCCGCCGCGAACCGCGCCGCTGCGGTCGAGCGGGACGGTGACCGACCCGCAGCGCGCCCCGGCCGGCGCGTCGCGGCACGGATGCCGGTGGACCGCGGCGCTCGCGCTTGCCGGCGCGATGGCGGCGAGCAGGGCGCCGAGCAGCGCGAGTGAGAACGGCCTCATCGCAAGAGATCATCGCGCGAGTGTCGATGTCGTCGTACCGCCGTTCGTCTCCAGCGTCCATTCTCATGGCAGACCACCCATACCTCCGGCAGAACGCCCGCGAATGTCTAGACTCGAAGCAGTCGCTGGGAACTCATGCCGTTCCGCTTGGCGACGCCACACCCGGATCGGCCTGAGAGGAGCCAGCGGTGGCTCTCAAGCAAGTGAAGCCGGAGCGCGTACGAGCCGGCGAGGTTCCGCACGACGCGCTCATGCGCGTGGACCGGCGGGTGAAGGAGATCTTCGCTCGGCGAGACGCGGCGCTGCGGGCTCGGCGTGCCGCCGACGCCAAGACGGCGGCGAGTTGAGCGGCGTGCCGGAGCCAGGGTCGGCGCTGGTCGCCGAGGAGGCACCGAGGATGACGGCGACGCTCGAGGATGGTCCGCTGGAAGGCGGCACCATCACCGCCGAGATGGTCGAAGGTCGCCCGCCGAAGACCATCGACCTGCCGGCCGACGACGGCAGCACGTGTCGCTACTGCCTCGCCGACTGGGTTCAGAGCGGCGGCACGGCGGCGTACACCTTCCTGTACCGCGTCTAGACCGTCGCGCCCGCCTCGCCCAGCGAAACCGCCGTGCCACGCCCGGCGCCGCGGGTCGCGCCGGCCAAGAGGGCCACCTTGCCGGTCAGGGGACCCGACATTGCGCGCATCCTAGGACCACGAGGGCATCGCCTGCGGGCTGCCTGGCGGAGGCCGAGCTGGCGGCGGCGGCGGGCAACGTCGCCGGGCGTGGTCGCGCTGCTCCCCGACCTCGTCGCGCTGGGGACCGACCCGGGCGTCGCGGTGCGTGCGATCGCGGCGGGCTCAGTGCACCGAACCGTCTTCGCCGCCACGCGCGGCGCCGATGCCGAGCGGACCTCGGCCGGCCCGCATGAGCCGGTTCCGCGACCTCGACGAGCCGGTCCGCCGGTTCTTCGGCCATGCGATCCGGGAGAGCGCGGCGCCGGCGGGTGGCGTGCGGCTGACGATGGCGGGCCGGGTGAAGGTCGGCGCCTGGCTGCCCTTCACGGCCGAGCAGACGGTGGACGGGCGCTCATTCGCCTGGCGAGCGCGCGTCGGCTGGGGTCCGGTCACCCCGCTTAGATGTGCACGAGGATGAGGCGACCGGCGGGACTCGCCCGGTCGATCGCGTGCTCGACGGCCGTGTGGGCCGACGGCGATCCGTCGTAGCCGACGACGATGGTGCGGCTCGTGGTCTCGGGATCATCGCATTCTCCTCGTCGACCGCGGCGTGATCACCGGCACGCACAAGCAGCTGCGGCAGCACAAGGTCGTCGCGACCTTCGCGCTCGGGACCCAGCGGCTCTACGACTGGATGCACGACAACGGCGCCGTGGAGATGCTGCCCGTCGACTACGTCAACGACCCGCGCACGGTGGGCCGCGAGCGCGATTTCGTCTCCATCAACGCGACGACCGAGGTCGACCTGATGGGCCAGTGCGCGTCGGAGACGATGGCCGGCCGCTACTGGTCCTCGAGCGGAGGACAGGCGGACTTCGCCCGCGGGGCGATGTACTCGGAGGGCGGCAAGGCGTTCATCGTCCTGCGCTCCACCACGTCGCAGGGCCGGAGCCGGATCCGCGCCCACCTGCCCGAGGGCTCGGTGGTCACGACGCTGAACAACACCGTCGATCACGTCGCGACGGAGTGGGGCGTGGCGCACCTGCGCGGCCGCTCGCTCGCCGACCGCGCGCGGGCGCTGATCGCGATCGCCCACCCGGACCATCGCGAGGCGCTCGAGCGGGAGGCGCGTATCGTCCGCTCATGAGCTCGCTCGCAAAGGCGGAGCTGCGCCGCCTCGACGCTTGGTGGCGCGCAGCGAACTACGTGTCCGTCGGCCAGATCTACCTGCTCGACAACGCGCTGCTGCGTAAGCCCCTGACGCTCGATCACGTCAAGCCGAGGCTGCTCGGCCATTGGGGGACCACCCCCGGCCTCAACCTCCTGTACGCGCACATGAACCGCGCGATCGTGCAGCGCGACCTCAATGCCCTGTACGTGACGGGCCCCGGCCACGGCGGCCCCGGCCTCGTCGCCTCGACCTGGCTCGAGGGCAGCTACTCGGACGTCTATCCCGACATCACGCGCGACGCGGCGGGACTGCACAAGCTGTTCCGCCAGTTCTCCTTCCCGGGCGGGATCCCGAGCCACGTCGCGCCGGAGACACCGGGCTCGATCCACGAGGGCGGCGAGCTGGGCTACGCGCTGGTGCACGCATACGGCGCCGTGTTCGACAACCCGGACCTGCACGTCCTCTGCGTGGTCGGCGACGGCGAGGCCGAGACGGGCCCGCTCGCCGCGAGCTGGCATTCGAACAAGTTCGTCAACCCGGCACGCGACGGCGCGGTGCTGCCGGTGCTCCACCTCAACGGCTACAAGATCGCCAACCCGACGGTGCTGGCGCGGATCCCCGAGGCCGAGCTGCGCTCGCTCATGGAGGGCTACGGGCACGCTCCTCGCTTCGTCACCGGCGACGACCCCGACTCGGTCCACCACGCGTTCGCGGCGGAGCTCGACGGCGCCCTCGACGAGATCGCCGAGATCCAGCGCGCAGCGCGTGAATCCGACGCCACCCACCCCGCCGAGCGCCCGCGCTGGCCGATGATCGTCCTGCGCACGCCGAAGGGCTGGACCGGCCCCAAGGAGGTCGACGGCCACCCGGCGGAGGGCAACTGGCGCTCGCACCAGGTCCCGCTCTCCAAGCTCCCCGAGAACCCGGAGCACCTGCGCCAGCTCGAGGAGTGGATGCGCTCCTACCGTCCGGAGGAGCTCTTCGACGAAGACGGCCGGCCACGCGACGACGTGCTGGCCGCGGTCCCGGCCGGGAATCTCCGGATGGGCTCGAACCCGCACGCCAACGGCGGCACGCTGCTGCGCGACCTGCGGCTGCCGGACTTCCGCGACTACGCGGTCGAGGTCCCCGCGCCCGCGCGCACCTCCAGCGAGGCGACGCGGGTGCTCGGCAGCTACCTGCGCGACGTCATGCGCCTGAACGAGGACCGCGCCAACTTCCGCGTCTTCGGACCCGACGAGACGGCGTCGAACCGGCTCGGCGCGGTGCTGGAGGAGACCGACCGCGCGTGGATGGCGGCGATCGAGCCGGGCGACGACCATCTCGCCCCCGACGGCCGCGTCATGGAGGTCCTGAGCGAGCACCTGTGCCAGGGCTGGCTCGAGGGCTACCTGCTGACCGGCCGCCACGGGATCTTCAACTGCTACGAGGCCTTCATCCACATCGTCGACTCGATGTTCAACCAGCACGCGAAGTGGCTGAAGGTGACGAACGCGATCCCGTGGCGGCAGCCGATCGCCTCGCTCAACTACGTCCTCTCGTCGCACGTCTGGCGCCAGGACCACAACGGCTTCTCCCACCAGGACCCGGGCTTCATCGACCACGTGGTCAACAAGAAGGCCGAGATCATCCGCGTCTACCTCCCGCCGGACGCCAACTGCCTGCTCTCGGTCGGCGACCACTGCCTGCGCAGCCGCAACTACGTCAACGTGATCGTCGCCGGCAAGCAGCCCGCGCTCGACTTCCTCACGATCGACGAGGCGGTCGCGCACTGCACCCGCGGGCTCGGGATCTGGTCGTGGGCGAGCAACGACGACGGCGAGGACCCCGACGTCGTGCTGGCGTGCGCGGGCGACACCCCGACGCTCGAGGCGCTCGCCGCCGGGGCGCTCCTGCGCGAGCGCCTGCCCGAGCTGCGGGTGCGCTTCGTCAACGTCGTCGACCTGATGCGCCTGCAGGAGGAGACCGAGCATCCGCACGGTCTCTCCAGCGCGCAGTTCGACGCGCTGTTCACCGCCGACCGCCCGGTGATCTTCGCCTACCACGGCTATCCGTGGCTGATCCACCGGCTGACTTACCGGCGGACGAACCATCGCAACCTGCACGTGCGCGGCTACAAGGAGGAGGGCACGACCACGACGCCGTTCGACATGGTCATGCTCAACGACATGGACCGCTACCACCTCGTGATGGACGTCATCGACCGGGTGCCCGGGCTGGGGCAGCGCGCGGCCGGCCTGCGGCAGGAGATGGTCGACGAGCGCCTGCGTGCTCGCGCGTACACGCGCCAGCACGGGGACGACCCGGCCGAGGTCCGCGACTGGACACTGCCCGGGCACTAGCGGGCCTTGCGCGTCCTGGTCGTCAACGCCGGCTCGAGCAGCCTCAAGCTCCGGCTGGTCGGCGCGGACGACGAGCTGCTCGGCTCGAGCGATCTCGAGCCCGGCGACGACGTGGAGGCGGCACTCGCGGGGCTCGGGGAGGCCGAGGCGAGCGGGCACCGGGTCGTGCACGGCGGCGCGCGCTTCGTCGACCCGGTCGTGATCGACGACGCGGTCGTCGCCGCGCTCGAGGAGCTCACCGCCCTCGCGCCGCTGCACCAGCCGCCCGCGCTCGCCGCGATCGCCGCGGTGCGCCGCGCCGCGCCGCAGCTGCCGGCGGTCGCCTGCTTCGACACCGCGTTCCACGCCGGCCTGCCGGACGCGGCGGCGACCTACGCGCTCCCGCGGTCCTGGCGCGCGCGCTGGCCACTGCGCCGGTACGGCTTCCACGGGCTGTCGCACGCATGGGCGGCGCGCCGGGCGGCCGAGCGGCTCGGCGGGGCGCGGCGGATCGTGATCTGCCACCTCGGTGCGGGCGCCTCGCTCGCCGCCGTGCTGGACGGTCGCTCTGTGGACACGACGATGGGGTTCACGCCGCTCGCGGGACTGGTGATGGCGACGCGGCCCGGCGACGTCGACCCCGGCCTCCTGATGTGGCTGCTGGAGCAGACGGACCTGACCCAGGCGGAGGTGGCCGCGGCGCTCGTGCACGAGTCCGGTCTCCAGGGCCTCGCCGGGACCACCGACATGCGTGATGTGCTGGCCGCGGCCGCGGCCGGTGAGCCCGCCGCCGTCCTCGCCCTGGACGTCTATCTGCACCGACTGCGAGCGGGGATCGCGGCGATGGCCGCCGCGCTCGGCGATCTCGACGCGCTGGTGTTCACCGGCCGTGTGGGCGAGCGTGCGCACGAGGTGCGCTCGCGCGCGGCCGCCGGTCTCGGCTTCCTCGGCGTCGGGCTTGACGACGCCGCGAATGCAGCGGCGGCCGGCGACGCCGACATTGGAGCGCCCGGCGCTCGGGTGCGCGCGCTGGTGGTGGAGTCGCGCGAGGACCTCGAGATCGCGCGCGCGGTCCGCGCGGCGCTCGGAACCTAGGCGGCGACCGCGTCTGCCCGCAGCGCCGCGAAGCCGTCGCGGGCGCCGCGCGGGATCACGAGGAGCGGGCAGCGGGCCTTGCGCAGGATCCCGGCTGACACGCTGCCGAGCATCACGCTGCCGACCGGCCGGTGGCCGGAGGAGCCGCAGATCAGGAGGTCGACCTCGCTGGAGAGGCGCGCGAGCTCGTCATCGGCGTAGCCGTCCACGACCTCGCCGGCCATCTCGACCCGCGTCGCGATCGCCTCGGTCGCGCGGCGGATCTGGGCCGCGAGTTCCCCGCGCGCCGTCGCCTCGCGCTCGTCCGGGCTCCAGCCGAAGGGCAGCATGGGGCTGCTGGCCGGCGGCTCGACGACGTTGAGCACCCGGACGGCCGCGGAGGTGCGGGCGGCGAGGCCGACCGCCGCGCGCACGGCCTCGGCGGCCTCCGGCACCGCGACGTAGCCGACGCCGATCTTCGCGATCGGGCCGTGCACGGCGTCTCGGTAGCCGCGCGGCGCCACCGCCACCGGGCAGGGAGCACCGCGGAGGAGGCGCTCGCCGACGCTGCCGGGCATGATCCGCCCGAGCGGGCCGCGATGTGAGGGCCCGACGACGATCGCCAGCGCGCCCTCGGCATCCGCGACCTGCTGCAGGCCGCGTGGGATGGAGGTGCAGGGCACCGCCCGCGACTCGGGGCGGGGCCCGATCAGCGGCGCGGCCACCCAGTCGAGCGCCGATTCGGCCTCGTCGGTCAGCACCCGCGCGTACGCCCCGCGCTCGATCGTGGTCGAACGCGCGCCAACGGGATAGACGGCGACGAGGATCAGCCGGCTGCCCGCCGCGCTCGCGAGCCGGCGGGCGAGGGCGAGGGCGTCGCGCGAGCGCTCGGAGCGTTCCACGCCGACGACGATCGGCCCTGCCTGTGCCGGCCGTGTAGTCATGAGACGGTGACGGGTCGGCGACCGAGGTCGGCCTCGACGATGACGTGGTCGCCGCGGATCCGCTCGACCGCGTCGAGCTCGTCGCGGTCGAACAGGAACGGGGCGAGGTAACGCCCCGCGACCTTGCTCGGCGGCCACCAGAGTGCGTGGCTCGCGACCTCGGGCTCGCCCTCGCCGCCCGCCACCGCGTTGCGCATGAAGCGGTTGTCGCCACCCGTGAGCAGCATCCCGCGCAGGACGGGCCGGAAGGGCTGCGGCTCGATCGGCGCGCCGGCGGCCGCGGCGATCGTCTCGGCGACCGCGTCGGCCTGCTGGGTGGCGAGGCCGCCCTGCTTGATCGGGAACGCCGTTCCGTCGCCGGCGGCGTAGACGCCTTCGATTCCTGCCACGCGGCCGTGGGCGTCGACCGGGACGAACCCCCCGGCGTCGCGCGGGACGCCCGGGATCTGCAACCCCTCGAGGCGCGGCAGGCTGACGACGCGGTTGACGTCGATCCTCCGACTGCCGGGGTCGACGATCAGGTGGCTGCGCTCGACGGTGGTGTACGCGGATCCGACGAACTCGATGCCGGCGCCGTCGAGCAGCATGGCGACGGAATCGCTCGCCGGTCCTCCGAAGATCGCGAGCGGCCGGTCCTCGGGGGTCACGAAGACGATGTCGAGGCGATCGGCCCCCATGGACCAGGCCTCGCGCGCGGTCATCAGCGCGAGCTCGTAGAGCGGGAGCGACCACGTCGTCTCGTTCGGTACCACGAAGGCGATTCGGTCGCAGTAGCCCTCCTCCGCATCGCGGAGGAGCCCGTGGAGCGCCTCCTCCTGGCGGTCCTCGCCGAAGGTGATGGCGTTGAGGTGGGCGGGCGTCGCCCGCGCGCCGGTCGCCAGCACGAGGTGGTCGTAGGAGATGACCTTGCCGCTGCCGGTGCGAACGGCCCGTTCGAGCGGGGCGACCTCGGCCACGACGTCCTGGACGAGCTGCGCATCGAACCGCTCGGCGATGCGAGCGAGCTCGTAGCTCTGGGCGTGGCCCATCGCGAACGGCTCTGCCACGGTCATCGGGCGATAGCTGAAGGATGTCTCGGGCGCGAGGAGGGTGATGGCCACGCGGTCCCGGGCGTGCTCGCGCAGGGCGATGAGGGTCTCGAGCGCAGCGACGCCGCCGCCGGCGATGACGACGCGAGGGAGGGTGGTTTCGGTCATGGAGTCAAGCTAGGCCCGGATCGCTGCCGGGGCATCGGCAGCAACTGCGGTTTCAGCGCGTGGAGAACTACGGTCCAGGCGGTAGCGTGCGCCGGCGATGACGAAGATCGTGATCGCCGACGACCACCGCGTCGTGCGCAGCGGCCTGCGGATGGTGCTCGACCACGAGGAGGACTTCGAGGTCGTCGCCGAGGCGGGTGACGTGGCCGAGGCTCGCCGCTGCGTGCGCGCGCATCGCCCCGACGTCCTGGTCCTCGACCTCAACATGCCCGGCGAGCAGAGCCTGCCCGCGATCCCGGTCATCCGCGAGGAGTCGCCCGCGACCCGCGTGGTGGTCCTGACGATGCAGGACGACCCGGCGTTCGCGCGCGAGGCGCTGCAGGCCGGCGCTAGCGCCTACGTGCTCAAGGAGGCCGCCGACGAGGAGCTCGTGCAGGCCGTGCGCGTGGTGGCGTCGGGCGGTACGTTCCTCACGCCGCAGCTCGGCGCCCGCATCGCCGCGGCGCCGCCCGAGTCGGCCGGCCCGCCGGACGACCTCACCGAGCGCGAGGTGGAGATCCTGCGGCTGATCGCGCTCGGCCACACCAACGCCGAGATCGCCGCGCAGCTGTACCTGAGCGTGCGCACGGTCGAGTCGCACCGGGCGCACATCCAGCAGAAGATTCGGTTGACGACCCGCGCCGAGCTCGTGCACTACGCGCTCGAGCACGGGCTCATGACCGTCTAAGCACCAAGCGCCTCGAGGTAGGGGCCGAGGTGGTCGCCGACGATCTTCTGCGGGGTCGACCAGAGCTGCTCGGACGAGGCGGTCGAAGGGACGGAGGCGCGCGGGTCGCGCTGCAGGTACAGGGGGTCGGCGCCCGTCAGCAGCATGCCCTGGAGCGTCGGCTGGTACGGCTGCACCTCGACGTCGCAGCCGGCGACGTGGGCTGCGATGTCCGCGGCGGCGACGTCGGCCTGCTGGGCGGCGAGACCACCCTGCCTGAGCGGCCGGGTCGTCATGTCGCCCACCGCCCAGACGCGGTCGACGCCGCGGACGCGGCCGTAGGCGCCCACCGGCACGAACCCGCCGGACTCGTGCGGCAGCCCGGGCAGCATCGGCCCTCGCAGGCGCGGGAGGGCGATGACGAGATCCACGTCGAGCGTCCCTTCCAGCTCCAGCCACAGCTGCCCGTCGGCGAACTCGGTCGGAAAGGTGCCGAGGCGGATGCGCACCCCGGCGCCGCTGAGGCGCCGGCGCACCGCCGCGCTGGCCGCCGCGCCGAAGATGCCCAGCGGGGCCGACTCGCGGCTGATGAGCTCGATCGCCAGGTCCAGCCCGCGCCGCCGGCCGTACTCGGCCGTCATCAGCGCCAGCTCGTAGAGCGGGAGCGTCCACGCCGTGCCGGTCATGGCGACGAAGGCGATCCGGTGCTGCCGGCCCGGGGCAAGCGTCTCGAGCGTCTCCCTGATCGCGAGGACGTCACCGGGACCGCCGAACGTGACGGCGCCGGCCAGCGCCGGCTCCGGCCGGGCGCCGAGGGCCAGGAGCAGCCCGTCGTAGGGGACCGGCGGGCCATCGCGGGTCTCGAGCTCGCGCGAGCCGGGACGGACGGCCTCGACGACATCCGGGATCCAGCGCACGCCGCGATCGCGCGTGATCTCCTCCCAGTCGTATCGCCGCGCGGGCTCGCCTCCGAACGGCTCTGCCACCGACGGCGCCCGGTAGGTGACGTGACGCGCGGCAGTGAGGACGCTGAGGTGGACGCGATCTCCGGCGAGGTCCTGGAGCGCCAGGAGGCCCTCGAGGGCACCGACGCCGCCGCCGGCGATGACGACATGTGGGGTCATGCCCACACCCTTGCGCGCCCGGCTGAGGCCGGCATCGGCCATAAGCCGTGGGGCGATCCGTAGAACACCGCGACTTGCTGCGGGATCTCCCGGCTGTGCGCGCGTGCCGGGCCCGCGGAGTGTCTAGACTCGCGGCCGTGCCGGAGTCGGAGACGATGACCGCGACGCTGGAGGATGGCCCGCTGGAAGGGTCCAGCATCGAGGCCGAGATGGTCGAAGGCCGTCCGCCGAAGACGATCGACGTGCCCGGCGACGGCGGTGCCTGCCGCTACTGCCTCGCGGACTGGGTCCAGAGCGGCCGCTCCGCGGCGTACACGTTCCTGTACCGGGTCTAGCCGGGCGGGCCGATGGCGCCCGTGATCGAGACCGACATCGTGCTGCGCGACGGCTCGACCGTGCGCGTGCGTCCGACGACCGGTGCGGACGTGCCGCGGTTGCGAGCGTTCCTCGACTCGCTCTCGCAGCGCTCGCGCTGGTTCCGCTTCTTCAGCGCGGGCATCGACCTCGACGATGCCGCCCGCCGCGCCGCGGTCCCCGGCGACGGGCGGTCTCTGCTCGCGCTGCGGGGCGCCGAGGGCGCGGTCGTCGGACACGGCACGTACCTCCGAGCCGCGTCGCGGCGGGCGGAGGTCGCGTTCGCGGTGGCCGACGCCTGGCACGGCCACGGGATCGCGACGGTGCTGCTCGCCCACCTGGCGCACGCGGCCGCCGGCGAGGGGATCGAGACGTTCAGCGCGACAGTGCTGTCGGAGAACCGCGGGATGCTGGGGGTGTTCCACGACTCGGGCTTCCCCGTCGTCGCCCGCCGGTCGGAGGGGGAGACCGAGCTCGAGTTCCCGACCTCGCTGTCGCGCGCCGCGCGGGAGCGCTTCGAGGAGCGCCAGCGCACCGCCGACGTCGCGGCCGTGGCGCACGTCCTGCGCCCGGCCTCGGTCGCGGTGATCGGCGGATCCGAGGCGCCGGGCACCCTCGGCGGCGAGGTCGTACGCAACCTGCGCGCCGGCGGCCTCGCGGGGGCGCTGCACGTCGTCCCTGAGAGCGCTGCGCTCGGCGGTGTCGACGGCGACGTCGAGCTCGCGGTGATCGCCGTGCCGGCCGACGCGGTCGTCGGGGCCGCGCGTGCCTGTGCGGCGAAGGGCGTGCGCGCCCTCGTCGTGCTGACGGCAGGCGTCGCGGAGGCCGGGGAGTTGCTCGCCGTCTGCCGCGACGCCGGCATGCGGATGGTGGGCCCGGACTGCCTCGGCGTGGCGAACCCCCGTCCCGGGGTCGGGCTCAACGCGACGGTCGCTCCCGCTGCGCCTTCACCCGGCAGCGTCGGCTTCGCGTCGCAGAGCGGCGGGTTCGGGATTGCGGCGATCGACGCGGCGGCGGCGCGCGGCATCGGCTTCTCGTCGTTCGTGTCGATGGGCGACAAGGCGGACCTCTCCGGCAATGACTTCCTCGAGTACTGGGAGCAGGACCCCGACACGTCGGTGCTGCTGCTGTCGCTGGAGTCGTTCGGGAACCCGCGCCGCTTCGGGCGGATCGCGCGGCGGATCGCCACCGCCAAGCCGGTCGTGGCGGTCAAGAGCCTGGCGGCGTCGGACGCGACCGTCGACGCGCTGTTCGCACACGCCGGCGTCCTGCGGGCCGCGACGGTGGGGGAGATGTTCGACCTCGCGGGGCTGCTCGCGCGCCAGCCGCTCCCGCGCGGCGACCGCATCGCGGTGCTCACGAACGCGCGCGGCCCCGGCGTCGCCTGCGTGGACGCCTGCGAGGCGGCGGGACTGCGCGTCGCCCACACGCTGGACATGACCGCGGCGGCGACCGCGGAGCAGTACGAGCGCGAGTTGCGCATCCTGCTTGCCGACGACGCCGTCGACGCGGTCGTGACCGTGTTCGTGCGATCGCTCGCCGTGAGCGCGTCCGGGATCGCCCGCGGCATCGCCGCGGCGGCGGACGGAGCCGACCGGCCCGTGCTCGCCGTGTGGCTCGGCGCCGAGGCCCCCGCGGCCGCCGACGCGGGTGCCGTCCCGTGCTTCGGCACGCCGGAGGAGGCGGTGCGCTCGCTCGCGCACGCGGTCCGCCACGCCGGTCGCCGGGCCGCGCCGCCCGACCCGCCGTTCGAGCCGGCCGACGCCGACACGACGGCGGCGGCGACGATCGTCGCCGCCGGGTTGGGGCACGGGGGAGGGCGATTGGCGCCGGGGGAGGCCGAGCGGCTTCTGCGCTGCTGGGGCATCCCGGTCGTGGAGAGCCGGCTCGTCCCCTCCGCGCAGGCGGCGGGCAGAGCGGCCGCCGAGCTCGGCGGCCAGGTCGCCCTCAAGGGCGTCGTGCCGGGGCTCGTCCACAAGAGCGACGCCGGTGCCGTGCAGCTTGGGCTCGCGGGTCCGACCGCCGTGCGCCGGGCCGCTCGCGAGCTGGCGCGCCGGCTGGAGGACGCCGGGACGCCGGTCGAGGGCTTCCACGTGCAGCGCATGGCGCCGGCCGGCACGGAGCTGGTCGTCGGCGCCGTCGGCGACCGGGCCTTCGGCCCGCTCGTCACCTGCGGCGCGGGTGGGATGCCGGCCGAGCTGCTCGGGGACGTCCAGGTAAGGCTGGCCCCGCTCGGCCTGCAGGAGGCCGACGCGATGCTGCGCGCGCTGCAGACCTTCCCGCTGCTCGACGGCTACCGCGGCCGGACCCCCGCCGACCTCGGCTCCCTGCGCGATCTCGTGCTGCGCGTGGCCGCGCTGGCGGCCACGCACCCCGCCGTCGCGGCGCTCGACCTCGACCCGGTCATCGCCACGCCCGGCGGAGCGCTCGTCGTCGACGCCCGCGTCCGGCTCGAGGCCCCGGCCCCGGCCGCGCCGTTCCCGTCGCTCAACGTCTGAGCAGGGGTCTGCTACGACGGTCCTTCGATGCCGCCGAGCGCTCCGCCCACCACTGAGCACGTGGCCCCGCAGGAGGTCCCGGCCTCCGGCGCGCTCCTCCGTCGAGTGGCCGGCCTGCTGGTCCTCGTCGCTGCGCTCGCGCTCGTCGTCAGCGTGCTGCCCGGGCTCCAGGACGTGCGCGACCGCTTCAACCGGGCGGAACCGGGATGGCTCGCGGTGACCTTCGGCTGCGTGCTGGCGTCGACGCTGAGCTACGTCGCGGCCCTGCGCGGCACGCTGTCGCGCCAACCCGGTTGGCGCGCGAGCTGGAACCTCGGGATGGCCGAGCAGGGCAGCAACGTCCTGCTGCCGACCGGCGGCATCGGCGGGCCGGCGCTCGGTGCGGTGGTGATGCGGCGCGCCGGCGTCCCGTCCGCGGTCGCCACGCCACGCTCGGCTGCGCTCTTCCTGCTCACGAGCGCAGCGAGCTTCGTCGCGATCGTGCTCGCCGGGATCGTGGGCGGCCTCGGCCTGCTGGCCGGGGGGGTGTCGTGGGTCGGCACGCTGCTGCCCGCGGCGCTCGCGGTGGCCGCCATCGCGGGGGTCGCGGCGCTCGCGCGCCTGCCCGTCGCCGGTCCGTCGGAGAAGCGGCGGTTCGCCGCTCGCTGGGCGAGCCGGCTCGGGGCGCTCCTGCGCGACGGCGTGCAGGAGAGCTTCTCGCTCCTCCGTGCGCGCGATCCGCTCGTCATCGGCGGCTGCGTTGGCTACCTCGGCTTCGCGATCGCCGCCCTCGGTGCGAGCTTCCAGGCCTTCGGCGGCGAGGGCCCGCCGATCGCGGCGTTCGTCCTCGCCTACACGCTCGGGCAGGTGGGCGCGCTCATCCCGACCCCCGGCGGGCTCGGGGGCACTGAAGGCGGGCTCATCGGGATGTACGTGCTCTACGGGGCGCCGGCGGCCTCGACGACCGCGGCGGTCCTTGCCTACCGCGTGTTCCAGCTCGGCCTGCCCGCCTTCTTCGGGCTGATCGCCTTCGGCCGCATCCGGCGCCGCCTGCGCGACGCCGAACTCACGGCCGAGGTCGCGGCGCGGTTCGACGCCGACTCGGAGACGCCCTAGCCCTGGAGCGCGGGGGTCGTCGCGAACAGCGAGTCGCTCTCGGCGTGCCCGGCGCTGCGCAGGAAGACGATCACGGGGCAGGCAACCTCGCGCACGACCTGGCCGGAGCTCTTTCAGTTCGTGTTCGTGGCTGCGCGTCGCGCCGGGAGGCGGGCGCGTACCGTCGTGCCGCCGGGCGCCGTCTGGAGGTCGAGCTCACCGGCGGCGAGCGCGACCCGCTCGCGCATCCCCATGAGCCCGAATCCCGCCGCCCGCGCACCGAGATCGAAGCCCTTGCCGTCGTCGGCGACGGCGAGCTCGAGGAAGCCGTCGCGCTCGATCACCTCGATCCGGACGCGGCTCGCGCCGGCGTGCCGGACGGCGTTGGTCAGCGACTCCTGCACCAGCCGGTAGATCGTGCTCTCGAGCTCGGGCGTATGCCGGGCGGGCGCATCACCGCGCTCCCAGTCGAGGTCGACGTTGACGTCGACGGCGATCCCCTGCCGCGCGGCCGTGCGCTCGCCGAGGCTCTCGATCGCCGCGGCCACGCCGAACTCGTCGAGCGCGGCCGGCCGCAGCTCGACGATCAGGGTGCGGAGGTTGGCGATCTCCTCGACCACGTTCTCGACCGCGGACTCGACGGCCGCGCGCAGCTGCTGCTCGCTGCCGCGCAGGGCCGCCGAGAGCCCGACGCGCAGGCCGGCGAGGCTCTGGAGGGTCTCGTCGTGCAGCTCGCGGGCCCAGCGGCGGCGCTCCTGCTCGGACGCCGCGATGTTCTCCCGCAGCCGCTGCTCCTCGAGGGACTTGCCGGTGGCGACGGCGGTTGCGGCGCTCGCCGCGAACGCGCCCAGCAGACGCTCGTCCTCGTCGTCGAAGCCCGCGCCGTCGCCGAGGTGGTCGAAGGCGGCGAGCACGCCGACCGCGCGGCCGCGGAACGCGAGCGGCACGAGCAGCGCGGTGTCCGCTTCGAGCCCGAGCAGCCCCTGCGAGCTGGTCATCACCGAGCGTGCGTCGACGAGCCGCTGTGAGCGTTGTGAGCGCAGGACCTGGCCCGTCACGGTGCCCTCGATCGGCATCCGCTGGCCGTGGAGGCCGGCGGGCAGCTCCCCTGCGGCGGCCGTGAATGCCAGCTCGCCGTCTCGCTCGAGCACGATCACGAGGGTGCGGGCGCCCACGAGCGCCCTCGCCCGCTTGACGATCAGGTCGAGGATGCGGTCGAGATCCGTCTCGCCTCCGAGGGCCTGCGCGATCGCCACGGTCGTGTCGAGGCCGCGGACGGAGCGCTCGAGGTCGTCGCGGCGGCGCTCCACCGACGCGTAGAGCCGCGCGTTGTCGATCGCGATCGCGGCCCAGTCGGCGAGGATGACGATCGACTCCTCGTCGGCGTCGGTGAACGGCTCGCCACCCTCCTTCTCGGTCAGGTAGAGGTTGCCCCAGACCTCCTCGCGAATCATGACCGGGACGCCGAGGAACGCGTCCATCTTCGGGTGCGCGGCGGGGAACCCGCACGAGTCCGGATGCTCGCCGAGGTGGTCCAGCCGCAGCGGCCGCGGCTCCTCGATCAGCAGCCCGAGGATCCCCCGCCCGCGCGGCCGCTCGCCGATCCTGCGATGCGTGGCGTCGTCGATACCGGCCGTGATGAAGCGCTCAAGCTCCTGCCGTGTCTCGTTGAGCACCCCGACGGCCGCGTAACGCGCGCCGGTGACCTCGCGCGCGACATCGAGGAGCTGCCGCAGCACCGCCTCGACGTCGACCTTGGCGATCAGCAGCCCGCGCCCGGCATCGATGAGGCGCCGCAGGCGGGGCTCGTCGAGCGCAGGCTGGGCCATGGTCACGCGTGGAAACTACGGACCGCGGATGCGGCGCCGCTCCCATGAGTGTGCAGGAAAGCGCCGATGTCATCCGGAGCGCCTGCATCGAGCATGGTGGACATGCCCACGCTCACCGAAGATCCCCCCGTCCAGGTCGAGATCACCGCCGAGGACTGGCAGCGTGATCGCGCCCGCCGCGAATGGCTGGGGATCGGGCTCGTCCTGGCCGTCCTGGTCGCCTTCCTGGCAGTCGTGCTCGCCGTCTTCGTGCTGGCCGACGACGAGCCCAGCGCGGCGCGTCCCGCCGCCGCGCCGGCCAAGGCCGCTGTGCCTGCCGCGCCCGCCGCCGCGGCCGTGGCCCCGACGCTCGCGGACGCCAAGGGCATCGCCTTCGAGAAGTTCGAGAAGGTCGATGCGACGATGCCCCCGGTGCCGGCCGGCGCCGTAAAGAAGTTCAAGGTCGACGTCCTCCATCACGTCACGCAGGTCTCCAAGGACCTCGCGCCGACGGAGATCTGGAGCTTCGCGGTCAACGGCAAGCTCCACCGCGGCACCGGCGTCTCCCCGCCGATGGCCGTCACCGAGGGCGACACCGTGGACTTCACGCTCGTCAACGGCTCCACGAAGGCGATGAAGGTGAATATGCCGCACTCGATGGATTTCCACTCGGCCGAGGTCGACCCGGGCAGGCGCTATGCCGACCTCGCACCCGGTAAGTCGATGCACTACCGCTTCGTGGCCAAGCACCCGGGCGTCTTCATGTACCACTGCGCGACCCAGCCGGTGCTGATGCACACGGGCATGGGCATGGTCGGGATGTTCGTGGTCAAGCCGAAGAACCTCGCCCCGGTCGACAAGGAGCTGTGGATCACCCAGCAGGAGTACTACCTGGGCAAGCCCGGTAAAGGTGGCGACATGGCCAAGATGGACGCCAAGAAGCCCGACGTGATCGCCTTCAACGGCTACGCGAACCAGTACAAGGACAACCCGATCACCGTCAGGCAGGGCGAGCGGGTCCGGATGTACGTCCTCAACGCCGGCCCGAGCATCTGGAGCGCTTTCCACGTCATCGGCACCGTCTTCGACCGCACGGTTGTCGAGGGCCGGCCGGGTGCCGACAGCCAGACCATGAACCTCGCGCCGTCACAGGGTGGATGGGCGGAGTTCACGCTCGACGAGGAGGGCGGCTATCCCTTCGTCACCCACGCATTCGCCGATGCGGGCAAGGGCGCCATCGGCGTTCTGCAGACCAAGCACGCCCCGAAGGCGGCTGCGGGCCACGACATGGGCAGCCACCCGGCAGGCTGAGCGCCGCGCGCCGTTCAAGCTCCGGCTTCAGGACGCCGATCGACTCACCATGGGTGAGCGCGCGCCGACCGAGGCGGAGATGGACGCCGGGTATCTGCTCGAGACGTTTCTCGAGAACACGCCCGACCACGTGTACTTCAAGGACATGGAGGGCCGGTTCACGCGGGTCAGCGCATCGCTGGTGCGCTGGCTCGGACTCGATGACATGGCGCAGGCCCTCGGTCACAGCGACGCCGACTTCTTCGCCGCCGCGCACGCGGAGCTCGCGCGTGCGACGGAGCTGGAGGTCATGCGGACGGGCGAGCCGATCGTCGGACTGGAGGAGCGCGAGCTCTGGCAGGACGACCGGCTGAGCTGGGTCTCGACGACCAAGGTGCCGCTGCGCGCCCGTTCCGGCGAGGTGATCGGGATCTTCGGTCTCGCGCGCGACATCACGGCGCGCAAGCTCGCCGAGGAGCAGACCCAGCAGCAGGCGGTCGAGCTCGAGCGGCTCGCGGCGCAGCTCGAGCAGCTGACCATGCACGACCAGCTCACCGGGCTCTACAACCTCCGTGGCCTCGAACTGCTCGGCACCGGCGCCGTGGACCGCGCCGCGCGCGACGGCTCGGAGCTGTGCGTGCTGTTCCTCGATCTCGACGGGCTGAAGGCGATCAACGACGGGTTCGGCCACGCGGCGGGCGACGCCGCGCTCGTCGCGGCCGCGGACGCCCTGCGCGGCGCGCTCCGCCGCACCGACGTCATCGCCCGCATCGGTGGCGACGAGTTCGGCGCGGTGCTGGGCGGAACCTCGGCCGCCGAGGCTGAGCTCCTCTGCGAGCGCGTGCGCCAGGGCATGCAGCAGCAGGCGCCGGGCGAGCGCTCGCTGTCGGTCAGCATCGGCGTCGCGGCCGCGCGGCCAGGCGAGGCCGACACGCTCGACGAGCTGATCGCCGCCGCCGATGACGCCATGTACACCGGGCGCCGCCGGCGCCGCCGTCAGCGAGCCTGAGCCTGGAGGAAGTCGACGACGTTCCCGGCGCCCATCGGGCGCGCGAAGAGGAAGCCCTGGGCCATGTCGCAGCCAAGCTTTTCGATCGAGGCCCGCTGGTAGGGCTCCTCGACACCCTCGGCCACCACGGTCATGCCGATGGCGTGGGCGAGCGTGACGACGGCGGTGACGATCGCCTCGTCGCGCGGTTCCCCGGTGATACCGCTGACGAAGCTCTGGTCGATCTTGACCATGTTCACCGGGAAGCGCTTGAGGTAGCTCAGCGAGGAGTAGCCCGTCCCGAAGTCGTCGAGCGCGAGCTGCACGCCGATGCGCTTGAGGGTGTCGAAGGCCGTCATCGCACCGGGAACATCGTCGATCAACACGTTCTCGGTGATCTCCAGGCACAGCTCGCCCGGCTCGACGCCGGTCTCGCGGCAGACCGCCTCGATCGTGTCGCAGTACGCGGGGTCGGTGAACTCGGACGCGGCGACGTTGACGCACACGCACTGCACCGAAACGCCCGACTCGCGCCAGCTCTGCATCTGCTCGCACGCGGTGCGGACCACCCAGCTCCCGAGCTCGCGGATCAGGCCCGTGCGCTCGGCCGACGCCACGACCGCGGGTGCGGTGATCGCGCCGAGCCGCGGGTGCTTCCATCGCAGCAGCGCCTCGACCCGGGCCGCACGTTCCGTCGCCAGCTCGAAGATGGGCTGGTAGGCGAGCTGCAGCTCGTTCTTGTCGATCGCTCTCCGAAGGTCGCGCTCGACGTTCAAGCGTCGATCGGTCGCGGTGCGCGCGCGGTCGGTCGCGCTCTTCGTCTGGCGTCCACCGCGGCGCTTGGCTTCATAGAGCGCGCCGTCGGCATGCAGGACCAGGTCCGCCGCCTGCTCCTTGTCCGTCGCCACCGCGACGCCGACGCTCGCGCTGATCGTGATCGAGTTGGGCTCGATCGCGAACGGCGCCTCGAGCACGGCGTGGATCCGGCCGGCGATCCCTTCGGCGTATTCGAGATCGGCGATGTCCTCGCACACGACCAGGAACTCGTCTCCCGCGACGCGCGCGAGCGTGTCGCCCGGACGCAGCGTGCTCGTGAGCCGGCGAGCCACGGCGATCAGGAGCCGGTCGCCGACCAGGTGCCCGTAGGTGTCGTTGACCGCCTTGAAGCGATCGAGATCCAGGTACAGCATCCCTGTGCGCGTGCCCGAACGCCTGGACTTCGCGAGCGCCAGGGCCAGGCGATCCTCCAGCAGGGCACGGTTCGGCAGCTTCGTGAGCGGGTCGTGCATCGCTCGGTAGTGGAGCGCGTGGACGGAGGCGGCGGCCGCGACGCGAGCGCGCGCGTTGAACACGTACGCGGCAGCGACATCGGCCAGGATCTGCCCGCCGGCGACCTCCTCGTCGGTGAGCTCTTGCACCGCACGGGAATAGAGGTCGAGCGCTCCGAGGCGGCGGCCGTCGAGCCGCAGCGGAAAGCTGGCGACCGAGCCGAGCCCTTCGTTGACCGCTCGCGCGGCGAAGCGCTCGAACCGCGGCTCGGTGCTGAGATCGGTGACGACCACGGACTCGCCCGACTCGTAGGACAGGATGCAGGGTCCTTCGCCGAGCTCCAGCTGCAGGCGCTCGATCACCAGGATCCGGTCATCGGTCGCCGACACGAAGTGCAGCCGCGACTCGTCGTCGAGCAGCAGGACGCCCGCGCCGTCACTCGGGATCACCTCGATGACGCGCCGTGTGAGCCGGTCGAGGATGTCCTGGATGGAGAAGTCGCCGACGAGCGTGCTGGCGAATTCGGCGAGTACTGACGACAAGCGCTTCTGATTCATCTTCCATCCCCTTATGCAGCCGAGTCGGACCACTCCAGTTATGGGAGGTTCTTTACCATTCACATACTAGCGTGGCCGGTCGGACGGACGGGCTCTAGATTGGGACGCCATGGAGCCCGATCTCGGCGCGATGGCGGCGGACTTCCAGCGTGACGGGGCCTGCATGGTCCGGGGCCTGCTCGACGCGCAGGAGGTCGCGCGCCTGCGGGAGGGCGTCGAGCAGAACCTGCGCCGGCCGAGCGATCGTGCGCTCGAGGGCGGCGGCACGGGGTCGGGCCGCTTCTTCGAGGACTTCCGCAACTGGACGCGGATCGCCCCCTACGAGGAGGTCATCCGCGGCTCCCGCGTGGGCGAGGCCGCGGCGCGGCTGATGGGCTCGCTCACGGCGCGCCTGCACCACGACCACCTGCTGGTCAAGGAGCCGGGGACGACGATCCGGACGCCGTGGCATCAGGACCAGCCCTTCTACAACCTCGACGGGCACGACACCGTGTCGTTCTGGATCCCGCTCGACCCGGTCCCGCGCGAGAGCACGCTCGAGTTCGTGGCCGGGTCGCACGCCGCGCGCACGTGGTACATGCCGCGCAGCTTCTTCGACGGCCGGCCGCTGATCTTCGACGAGGGCACCTTCGCGGAGGTGCCCGACGTCGAGGCCGACCGCGACGCCCATCCGATCGTGGGCTGGGAGCTGGAGCCGGGCGACGCCGTCGCCTTCAACATGCTCACCCTGCACGCGGCCGCGGGGTCGCGCAACCGGCGGCGCGCGTTCTCCGTCCGCCTCGTCGGCGACGACTTCCGGCTCGCCGTCCGCCCGCACCCGACCAGCCCGAGCTTCCCGGAGCTGGAGGGCGTGCTCGGCCACGGCGACGCGCTGGAGCACCCGCTGTTCCCTTTGCTCTGGCCCGAGGCATGAAGCCCGTCCTCGTCCGCCAGCACCTGGAGAGCGCGCCGCCGGGCACGCTGGCCGCGTGGCTGGAGGACCGCGCGCTGCCCTACGAAGTCTCTCGCTCGTGGCTCGATGGTCCGCTCCGCGATCCGGAGGACTACGCGTTCGTGGCGTCGCTGGGCCACGATCGGGGCGCCGGCGACACGCACGAGCCCGCGGTGGCCGCGGAGCGCGACCTGCTCGCGCTCGCCGTCGAGCGCGACGTGCCCGTGCTCGGGCTCTGCTACGGCGGCCAGGTCCTCGCCGCGGTGCTCGGCGCGCAGGTGGGGCCGGCGCCCGTCGCGGAGCTCGGATGGCGCGAGATCGAGACGGACGATCCGGGCGCGGTGCCCGCCGGGCCGTGGCTGGAGTGGCACTACGAGCGCTTCTGCACGCCGCCCGGGGCCACCGAGCTCGCGCGCACGGCCGAGGCCCCGCAGGCGTTCCGGCTGGGCCCGCACCTCGGCGTGCAGTTCCACCCGGAGGCCACCGTCGACATCGTGGCCGGCTGGGCGCGCGCGGACGCGGAGCGGCTCGCGGCGCTCGGGATCGACGACGGCGGGGCGCTGCTCGCCGCGCCGCCCGAGCGTTCGGCGGAGGCACGCGCGGCGGCGTTCCGGCTGTTCGACGCCTTCCTCCTCGCCGCGCGGTAGCAGACCAATTCACCCAAAAGGTTGCGGTTTGGGCAACCTATGGTACGTTCCGCCGCGAGCGCGCGTGTACGACTACGACTTCTTCTCTTTCGAGTCCAAAGCGGACTTCCTGGACCGCTCGGAGAAGGTCTGGAACCCGGACAAGACCCGCTTCTGGCAGGACGCCGGCGTCGACCTCGTGATCGATCGGCGTGAGGGCTATCTGTTCTGGGACATGGCCGGACGGCGGCTGATCGACATGCACCTCAACGGCGGGACCTACAACCTCGGTCACCGCAATCCGGAGCTGATCGCCGTGCTCGAGCAGGCGATGGGCCGCTTCGACATCGGCAACCATCACTTCCCGGCGCTGGCCCGCACCGCGCTCGCCGAGGCGCTCGTGGCCACCTGCACGCCGAACCTCCGCCGGGTCATCTACGGGTCGGGTGGCGGCGAGGCGATCGACATCGCGATCAAGACGGCGCGGCACACGCGTCAGCGGCGCAGGATCGTCTCGATCCGCAAGGGCTACCACGGCCATACGGGGCTGGCGGTGGCGGCCGGCGACGAGCGGTTCTCGACGCTCTTCCTCTCCGACCGCCCCGACGAGTTCGTCCAGGTCCCGTTCAACGACCTCGACGCCATGGAGGCGGCGCTGCGCGGCGGGGACGTCGCCGGCGTGGTGATCGAGACGATCCCGGCGACCTACGGCTTCCCGCTCCCCGACCCCGGCTACCTGCGGTCGGTCAAGGCGCTGTGCGAGCGCCACGGAGCGCTCTACATCGCGGACGAGGTGCAGACCGGGCTCATGCGCACGGGCGAGATGTGGGGCGTGGTCAAGGCGGGGATCGAGCCGGACATGATGGTCGTCGGCAAGGGGATCACCGGCGGCATGTACCCGATCGCGTGCGTCGCGGTCTCGGAGGAGTGCTCGGCGTGGCTGAAGGAGGACGGCTTCGGCCACATCTCGACCGGCGGAGGCGCCGAGCTCGGCTGCATCGTCGCTCTCAAGGTGCTCGAGATCTGCGGCCGGCCGGAGGTGCGCTCGATGGTCCACTACATCGCCGAGCGCTTCCGCGACGGGCTGAGCGCGATCCAGGAGCGCTATCCCGACTGGCTCGTCGGCATCCGCCAGGACGGGGTCGTGATGGGGCTGGAGTTCGACCACCCCGAGGGCGCCAAGCTCGTGATGCGCCGGCTCTACGAGAACGGCGTGTGGGCGATCTTCTCCACGCTCGACCCGCGGGTCCTGCAGTTCAAGCCGGGCATCCTGCTCGGCCCCGAGCTCGTCGACGAGATCCTCGACCGCACCGCGACCGCGATCGGGCTGGCGGTCGGCGACGCCGCAGGGGTGCCGGCATGACGCTCCTCGAGACCGAGGCAGCGGGCAGCGCACGCGCCCGCATGATGCTCGATCGCGCGCGCTGGGCCGCCACGGCGTTCGCGACCTTCGACCGCGAGCGCACCCAGCGCGTGGTCGACGCCGTGGTCGACGCGGCATACCAAAATGCACAAAGGTTTGCGGAAGCCGCCGTGGAGGAGACGGGTATGGGCGTCGCCGACCACAAGCGGCGCAAGAACGAGGCCTGCTCGCGCGGGATCGCCGAGCGCTACGACGTCGGCGACTACGTCGACGCACAGATCGACGCCGCCGCGAAGATCGTCGCGGTGCCCAAGCCGGCCGGCGTCGTGCTCGCCATCACGCCGTCGACGAACCCGATCGCCACCGTCTACTTCAACGCGATCCTGGCGCTGATGACCCGCAACGCGGTCGTCGTCTCGCCGCACCCGCTCGCGCGCCGGGTCTCCGCCGACGCCGTCGCGGTCCTCGCGCAGGCGGCGGTCTCCGCGGGCGCGCCCGACGGCTGCCTGCAGATCGTGGAGGAGCCGACGATCCCGCTCATCGAGGCGCTGATGGGCGACCGCGGCGTCGACGTGATCGTGGCCACCGGCGGCACGGCCGTCGTGCGGGCGGCGTACCACTCGGGGAACCCGGCGCTCGGCGTCGGGCCCGGCAACGTGCCGGCGCTCGTCGACGCGACCGCCGACGTCGCCAAGGCCGCGTCCTGCCTCGCGGACTCGAAGGCGTTCGACAACTCGATCCTGTGCACCAACGAGTCGGTGGCGATCGTCGAGGAGCGCGTCGCCGACGCGCTGGCGCGGGAGCTCACGCGCCACGGCGCGCACGTCCTCGACGAGGAGGAGGCGGCGCGGGCCCGCGCCGCGCTGTACCCGGGCGGGCGGATCGAGACCGCGCTGGCCGGAAAGAACGCTGCCGCCCTCGCGGCGGCGGCGGAGATCCGGGTGCCGGCGGGCACGCGCGCGCTCGTCGCCCCGTTCGCGTCGATCGTGCCGGAGGAGCCGCTCGCGCTCGAGAAGCTGTTCCCGCTGCTGGGGCTGGTCCGTGTCCCGGACGCCGCGCGCGGGATCGACGCGGCCCGCGCCCTGCTGCGCATCGGCGGGGCCGGCCACTCGGCCGTCATCCACTCGCGCGACCCGCGCACGATCCTCGCGTTTGGCGCCGCCGTCGGGGTGCTGCGGGTCTCGGTCAACGCGCCCGGGAGCACCGGGTCCTCTGGCCTGGACACGAACCTGGCGCCGACCATGACGGTCGGCACCGGCTTCTTCGGGCGCTCGGCGCTGACCGAGAACCTGCAGCCCCAGCACCTGACTCAGTGCACGCGCCTGGCCTACGCCTCGGATCCCTCCGAGCCGTTCGGCGACTTCGGCGGCCTGCAGCCATGGTCCGTGCGGGCCGAGCCCGCGCCGGTCGTCGCCCGCCCGCAACCGGCGGGCGAGATGACCCGCGACGACCTGCGGCGGATGATCCTCGACGAGCTGCGCGAGCTGGTGCGTCAGTAGTGGCCGAGCTGCGCTCAGCGATCTTCATCGACCAGCTGCAGCCGCAGACCATGTGCTATCTCGGCAGCTGGATCCGCGGACGGCTGCCGCGCAGCGGCATGGCGGCGGCGGTGATCGAGGTGGCGCCGGGGCTCGACATCGAGCCGCTGACCGACGTCGCCGTCAAGCACACCGAGCTGCAGGCGGGCATCCTCGTGGTCGAGCGCCAGTTCGGCTACCTGGAGTTCCACTCCCGCTCGCCGTCGGCCGTGCGGTCGGCGAGTGCGGCGGTGCTGGAGGCGCTCGACGCCTCGCCGGCGGACGCGACGCGACCGGCGATCCTCGCCTCGACGCTCGTCTCTCGCCTCGACCACCAGCACGCCTTCCTCATCAACCGCAACAAGCTCGGCTCGATGGCGCTGGCCGGCGAGTCGCTGTTCGTCCTGGAGATGCAGCCCGCCTCGTACGCGATCCTCGCCGTCAACGAAGCGGAGAAGGCGGCGCGCATCAAGGTCGTGGACTACCGCATGATCGGCGCCACCGGGCGCGTCTACCTGACCGGCGACGAGTCCAACGTGCGGGCGGCCTCCGAGGCGGCGACAGAGGCGCTGGAGGCGGTCGCATGAGCGAGCGCGACGCCGCGCGGGAGATCATCCGCGAGCTGCTGCACGAGGCGATGGCGGGCGCGAACGGGAACGGCGTCACGCCGCAGATCCCTCCGCCGCCGGTCGCGGCGGTGCACCGCCCGTCCACCTGGACCGAGCCCGCACCCCTCGAGGGCGGTCGAGGCTCCGAACGGGTCACGCTCGACTCCGACGCCGACCTCGACCGCTTCGTCCGCTCGCTGCTCGCCCGCCCGCCGGAGGAGCTGGAGGCGATCCGCGCCGGGCGGCACCGGTTCACCCTGCAGAGCGGAGCGACGAGCGGCGCCCTACGCGTCGAGCACGGCGCGGTCACGGAGCGCAAGGTGGAGGAGGCGGTCAAGGCCGGGGCCCGCCTCGTCCTCGGCCGCGGCGCGGTACTGACGCCCCTGGCGCGCGACAAGGCGCGCGCCAAGGGGATCCAGATCGAACGGGAGTCCTAGTGACCCTTCCCGCAACGTTCCACCGGAAATCGACGGACGCCGATCACCGCCAGGCGGCGTCCTCGACCACTCGAAATACCAGGGGTATTCCTTCGGGTCTGCGTCCTTGCCTGGCGGCGCCGACGACCGGTCTTTCCGGCGCAACGTCACGAGAAGGGTCACAGAGATGCTGAGAGCGACGGTGACGGAATCGGTGTGGGCCACGCGGCGCGTCGACGCACTGCCCAACGGCGCCCTGCTCGAGGTGCGCACCGACGACGGCGCGAGCCTGATCGCGTTCGACGTGCTCGGGAGCGGTGTCGGCGAGCGCGTGCTCGTCGCGACCGGCTCCGTGGCCGCGGGCTACTTCCCGGACCACCCACCACTTGACGCGCTGATCATCGGATCACTTGACGAAACCAACCGAGAGGGGCAGTGATGAGCGAGGCACTCGGCATGATCGAGACGAAGGGATACGTGGCTGCGCTGGCAGCGGCCGACGCGATGGTGAAGGCGGCCAACGTGACGATCATCTCCCGCGAGGAGGTCGGCGACGGGCTGGTCGCGGTGGTCGTGCGCGGCGATGTCGGGGCGGTCAAGGCGGCCACCGAGGCGGGGTCGGAGACCGCGTCGACGGTGGGCGAGCTCGTGTCCGTGCATGTCATCCCGCGTCCGCACAACGAGCTCGGCAAGCACTTCACCGGCGCGGCCGCCTGACCGCGGAGGTGGGCGCCGGCGTCGAGCTGCGGGTCTACCTGCCGATCCCCGACCTGGGCCGGCAGTTCGCGGCGTACCTCGGTACGCCGCTGCGGGCGCGCGGCTACCCCGCGATCGAGGGCGACCACGCGCTGATCGTGGAGGTTGCGCCCGGCCTGGCGATCGAGCGCGTCATCGACCTCGCGCTCAAGTCGGTGCCCGACATCGAGCCGGGCATCCACTTCGTCGAGCGCCAGTTCGGCGTGCTCGAGGTCCACGCCTCCGACCCCGCGCTGGTGGAGCGGGCGGGGGAGGCCATCCTGGCGGGGATCGGGGCCGAGGCGGAGGACGCCCTGCGGCCGCGCGTGCTGTACCTCGACGTGATCGAGGAGGTGACCGACCAGCACGCGGTGATCGTCAACCGCAACCGCGAGGCGTCGATGCTGCTCCCGGGCCAGACGCTGCTCGTCGTGGAGGTGACCCCGGCGCTGTTCGCCGCGGTCGCCGCCAACGCCGCCGAGCGTGTGGCGCCGAACCTGACGCTCGTCACCGTCTCGATGATCGGCGCCGCCGGCCGCGTCTACCTCGCCGGCACGACCCCGGATATCGTGCTCGCGCGCGACGAGATCACGCGCGTCCTCGAGGCTGTGGAGGGAAGAACCGGATGAGCAGCGACGACCTCGCCGCGACTGCGCTGGTCCACTACGGCCTCTCGCCGGACGCGACCGCGACCCTCTGCAACGTCTCCGAGAACCACACCTACCGCGTCGAGGACCCCGCGTCCGCGTCCGGCTACGCGCTGCGGGTGCACCGTCCCGGCTATCGCACGGCCGTCCAGATCGAGTCCGAGCTGCAGTGGGTCGACGCCCTCCGCGAGGACGGCGCGGTGGACACCTGCGTGCCGGTGCGCGCGCCCGGCGGGGAGCGCGTCGTCGAGCTCACGGTCGACGGCCTCGGCGCGCGCCACGTCGTGCTGTTCGAGTGGCTCCCGGGCACCGAGCCCGACCCGGAGGGCGCGGCGGTGATCGCCGGCTTCCGCACGCTCGGGGCGGTCTCGGCGCGCATGCACGCGCACACCCGCGCGTGGCAGCCGCCCTCCGGCTTCGACCGGCCGGACTGGGACTACGAGCGCACGCTCGGAGCGGGCGGGCACTGGGGGGCATGGCAGGACGGCCTCGGCATGGGCCCGGAGGAGCGGCGGCTGCTCGACCGCCTCGACGCGACGATCGCGGCGCGCCTCGAGGCCTACGGGCAGGCGCAGGATCGCTTCGGGCTCGTGCACGCCGACATCCGGCTCGCGAACCTGCTCGTCGACGGTGACCACGTGCGCGTGATCGACTTCGACGACTCCGGGTTCACGTGGTTCATGTACGACTTCGCCACCACCGTCTCATTCATGGAGGACCACCCGCGCGTGCCCGAGCTCCGCGACGCGTGGCTCGAGGGCTACCGCTCCGTCGCGCCGCTCGACCCTGCCGACGAGGCCGAGCTGGATACCTTCGTGATGCTGCGCCGGCTGCTGCTGGTGGCCTGGATCGGCTCGCACCACACCTTCGCGACCGAGGCCGCCGAGCTCGGTGCCGGCTTCACGGCCGGCACCTGCGCGCTGGCGGAGCGCTACCTGTCAACCCACTCCTAGGAGAGCTCAGTTGTTCACCCCTCTCACCGGCCGCACCGTGGTCGTCACCGGCGGCACCAAGGGCATCGGCAAGGGCATCGCGGGCGTCTTCGCGCGCGCGGGCGCCAACGTGGTCGTCGTCGCCCGCGACGCCGAGCGCGGCGAGGCGGTGGCGGCCGAGCTCGGCGGCGCCTACGTGGCCGCCGACGTGGGCCGGGCGGAGGACTGCGAGCGGATGGCGGCCGAGGCTCTCGAGCGCTTCGGCGGCATCGACGTCCTGTGCGCGAACGCCGGGGTCTTCCCCGACACCAAGCTCGCGGACATGACCGAGGCGGACATCGACGCGATCTTCGCCACCAACGTCAAGGGCACGATGCTCTCGGTCAAGGCCTGCCTGCCCGCCCTCGAGCGCAGCGGCCACGGGCGCGTCGTGGTCACCTCGTCGATCACGGGCCCGATCACCGGCTTCCCCGGCTGGTCGCACTACGGCGCGACGAAGGCGGCCCAGCTCGGGTTCGTGCGCACGGCGGCCATCGAGCTCTCCGGCAAGGGGATCACGATCAACGCCGTCATGCCCGGCAACATCGAGACGGAGGGGCTGGCCGAGCTGGGGGCGGAGTACCGGGAGCAGATGGAGAAGTCGATCCCGCAGGGCAAGCTCGGGCGGGTGGAGGACATCGGGAACGCGGCGCTGTTCCTGGCCACCGACGAGGCCGCGTACATCACGGGCCAGACGATCGTCGTCGACGGCGGCCAGGTGCTGTCGGAGTCGATCATGGGACTCGAGACTTAGGGAGTGGAGCGCTCGGCCGTCTCGCTGGGGCCGACGGCGCTCGCGGCGCGCGACCGCCTGCTCGCCGACATCGGCGCCGGGCGGCCGGGGCCGGGCGAGCGGCTCGGCGCGGAGCGGGAGCTCGCCGAGCGCCTGGGCGTGTCCCGCTCGACGATCCGCGCGGCGCTGGGCGACCTGGAGCGGGGCGGCGCGGTCCGGCGCCGGCGCGGCCGCGCCGGCGGCATCTTCGTGGCCGAGCGCAAGGTGGAGCGCGATCTGACCAGCCTCGCCGGGCTGCCGGCCTACCTGCGCCGGCAGGGCTTCGCGTCCGATGCCCGGGTGCTGTCGACGGCGACGGTCGAGGCCGACGCCGAGACGGCCGCGGCGCTCGGGCTGCCCGCTGCGGTCCTCGTGCTCGAGATCGTGCGCGTGCGGCTCGCCGACGGCGAGCCGATCTCGCTCGAGCGGGCGCTGTTCCCCGCCGAGCGCTTCCCCGGTCTGCTCGATCATTCGCTCGGCGGCTCGCTGTACGAGTTGCTCGAGACCCGCTACGCCGTGGTGCCGGGCGAGGCCGAGGAGCGCATCGAGGTCGTGGCCGCCGGCGCCGCGGAGGCCCGGCTGCTGGAACTGCGCCGGGGGGCGCCGCTGCTCGCCGTGGCGCGCACCGCCTGGGATGCGGACGGCCGCGCGTTCGAGCGCTCGCACGACCTGTTCCGCGCCGACCGCGCTCGGATCGTGGTGCGTGCGCGCGCCTCGCCCGCCGCGCCGACGGTCGTCGGCGCCGCCGTGCAGGTGCAGTAACGCCCCCGCCGCGCTTGCCACGGTCGTTTCAAGCTGGTTGAATCTTGAAAGTCGTAGGACAACTTGTCCCGCGAGGACTGCGGAAGAGGAGAAGGGGAGCAATGGCCACCACCAAGCAGCCGGACCCTGGGGTGCAAGTCCGGCATGAGGGCACCGTCGAATCGGTCACCGCCGGAGATGCGGGCGTCGATCGCCTGAAGCCCAACGCCATCGGGCTGTGGGGAGTGATCTTCGTCGCGGTCACCGGGGCCGCGCCCATCTCCGCGATGCTGTTCAACGTTCCGTTCGCGACCGGCTTCGGCACCGGGCTCTACACGCCCGCCGCGTTCCTGTTCGCGACGATCATCCTCACTATCTTCGCCGTCGGCTACGTCGCGATGGCGAAGAAGATGCGCGCCGCCGGCGGCTTCTACACGTTCATCTCGCACGGTCTCGGCCGTGAGCTCGGGATGGCGGCGGGGATCACCGGGGCGCTGGCCTACGCGCTGTTCGAGGTCTCGCTGCTCGGCGGCTTCGCCTACTTCGCCTCGATCAACTTCAACGACTGGTTCGGCTGGGAGATCCCCTGGATCCCGTTCGCGCTGTTCGGAGCGGTGCTCATCAGCATCCTCTGCTTCTTCTCCGTGGAGCTGTCGGTGAAGATCCTCGGGGTCGCGCTGATCGGCGAGGTGATCATCCTCGTGATCTTCGACCTCGTCGTGTTCGGCAGCGGCGGCAGCGAGGCCGACGGCATCCAGTTCGAGTCGCTGAACATGTTCCAGCTGACGGATCCGGGGGTGGGCCTGGCGGCCGGTGTCGGGTTGTTCCTGGCGTTCTGGTCGTGGGTCGGCTTCGAGGCGGTGCCGAACTACGCGGAGGAGTCGAAGGACCCCGGGAAGATCGTCCCGCGGGCGACCATGATCTCCGTGGTCGGCCTGGGAATCGGCTACATCATCACGTCGCTGGCGTTTGTCTCGGCGTTCCCCGAGGCGACGCTCGTCAAGGACGCGCAGAACCCCGACGGCCCGTTCTTCATGGCCATGGAGCAGTACGGCAACGGGTTCCTGAAGACGATGATGCAGGTGCTGATCCTCACCGGCGCCTTCGCGTGCGCGATGGCCTTCCACAACGTCGCCATGCGCTACTTCTACGCGATGGGGCGGGAGGGCATCCTGCCCAAGTCGTTCGGGCGGACCCATCCCAAGCACCGCTCCCCCTACATCGCGAGCATCGCGCAGACGGTGTTCGCGCTCGTGCTCGTGCTGGCGTGGGGCATCGGCGCCGGCTTCTCGTTCGACAAGGCGTTCGACGCGGCTTACGTCCGCGTCTACACGATGATGGCCGTCCAGGGCGTGGTGTGGATCCTCGCGATCCAGGCCACCTGCGCGCTGGCCGTGCTGGTGTGGCACCGGCGCCACAAGCACCCGGACTCGGCGCTGGTCGTGGTGGTCTGCCCGATCATCGCCATCATCGGCCAGGTGTTCGCGATCTACCTGCTGTTCGCCAACATCGACACGCTGGCCGGCACGATCGGCTACGTCGACCTGATCGCACCGATCGCCGTCCTCGGCGTGGTCGGCAGCCTGATCTACGCGCTCGTGCTCAAGCGGCGCAACCGTGCCAAGTTCGACATGATCGGCCGGATGATCGACGAGGGCGTGACCGCGCCGTAGCTCCGGCCAACGGCAACAGCGCTGGGTAGGAGTGGGTCCGAAGGCGGCCACTCGTCGACGAATGTCATCTCAACCGCGGTATGCGCGGTCGAGGTGACATTCGTCGCGTCGCGGCCGCTCCGACCCACCCCTTACCCAGCCGCAGTTGACTTTCGACGGCGTCGCGTCAACGCGGCGCGCGAGCGCCGCCGGCGTCCAGCGCGGCCTCCAGCTGCCCGCTCAGCGGCGCGCCCTCCACGAGCGCGCCGTCGAGTGCGGCGGTCCCGATCGTGAAGGCCCAGGCGCCGCAGCCCTCGAGCGCGCGGATGCGCTCGACGGAGTCGACCGAGCCGGCGCAGATCACGGGGAGGTCGGTGGCGCCGACGACGGCGCGGGTCAGCGCCTCGACGTCGCCGTCGTAGCGATAGGCGAGCAGATTGATGCCGTCCACGCCGAGCGCGGCGGCGCGCTCGGTGTCGGCGACGATCTCCTCGATCGAGCCGCGCAGCAGGCAGGGATGGCCGACGATCTGCCCGACGTAGGGCCAGAACTTGACGCCGGTCCCGGCCAGGATCTCCTGCACCGCCTCGATCCGCGTGCCGCCGATCAGGTGGTCGGGGCGGATCTCCGCGGCCGCGCGGGCCGAGGCGAGCTCGTCTTCCTCGGTCTCCGAGACGACCTCGATCCAGCTCTCGTGCCCGTTGGAGCGAATGTCGTCCATCAGCGCCTTCAGTTCCTCGGTGGGCAGACCGACGTCCTTGCAGCCGACGTGGCGGACCCCAGTATCGGCGATCGAGGCGTATACCTCGCGCGCGTCCGAGAGCGTCACGTCGTCGCGCGTGAGCATGAAGATGAACTCGATCATTCAGGGCTCCTGGTCTTGTCGCCCCGAGGGCGGAGTTGTCGGACAACTGGTACGCTACCACCGGTCCAAACCGAGGAGGAGGACGGGTGCGCGCAGCGATCTGGAACGGGCCCGGCAGCATGGACGTGGGCACCGCGCCGGACGCGGTGTGCCCCGAGGACGGCGTGCTCCTGCACGTGCTGGCGTGCGGCGTCTGCGGCACCGACGTGCGCTCGTTCTACAACGGCGACCGCCGCATCGAGGCGCCGTGGGTGCTCGGCCACGAGATCTCCGGCGAGGTCGTCGAGATCGGCTCGCGCGCGGAGGAGGAGGTCGCGGCGGGCGGCATCGGCGTCGGCGACGCGGTGCACTGCATCTCGACGCTCTGGTGCGGCCGCTGCCGGTTGTGCCGCGGGGGCGCCGAGAACCTCTGCCTGAACGGTGAGCTGATGGGCTTCGATCACCCCGGCGCCTACGCCGAGCGGGTGGTCATCCCGAACCTCGCGCTCAAGAACCTGTTCCGGATCCCGGACGGGCTGTCGGCCGCTCACGCCACCTTCGCCGACCCGCTCTCGGACGTCATCTGCGGCCACAAGGACATCGCGATCGGCCTCGACGACATCGTGGTCGTGATCGGCGCGGGCCCGGTCGGCACCGCGCACGTGGCCCTGGCGCGCCTGCAGGGCGCCGGCCAGGTGCTGCTGCTCGAGCGGACCGCGCGCCGGCTCGAGCTGGCGCAGGCGATCGTCGGCGACGAGCGCGTGGCCTACGTCGACACCGAGGGCGAGGACGGCAACGCGGCCGTGGTGCGCGCGACCGGCGGGTTCGGCGCCGACGTGGTGATCGTCGCGTGCTCGAGCGACGTCGCCCAGCAGGACGCGATGGAGATGGCCGCGCCCCGCGGTCGGGTGATGTTCTTCGGCGGGCTGCCGAAGGGCACGACGCACATCGAGTTCCCCTCGAACGTGCTGCACTACAAGGAGGTGCAGGTCCACGGCTCCTACGCCTCGCGCCACCGCGACCAGGTCGCGGCGCTCGACATGCTCGCCGCCGACGCGGGCGGCATCCGCTCGGTGGTCTCGGACATCATCGGCCTCGACGAGACGCCTGACGCCTTCCCCAAGATCCGCGCGGGGGAGGCGCTGAAGGTCGTCGTGGCGCCGTGAGCGGGACGCGCCGGTCGCTGCGCCACAGCCTCGCGCAGGAGTTGCGCACGCGCATCCTCGCCGGCGAGTGGCGGCCGGGCGACCGCATGCCCTCGGAGCCGGAGCTGGCGCGGCGGCGGACGGTCTCGCGCTCGTCGATGCGCGCGGCGATCACGATGCTCGAGGAGGACGGCGTCGTCAGCCGCAGGCACGGCTCGGGAACCTACGTCACCCACCGCCCGGCGCTGCCCCACGACCTCGGGCGCAACTTCGGCGTGTCCTCGCTCATCCGCTCGACCGGGATGACGCCCGGCACCGTGGAGAAGAGCTCGGGCACCGTGCCCGCTCCCGCCGCCGTCGCCGAGGCGCTGGGGGTGCCGGAGGGCGAGCCGGTGAGCTCGCTGCGCCGCGTCCGCACGGCCGACGGGCGGCGGGTGGTCGACGTGAGCGACTGGTGCCGGGTCGAGCACATCGCGCCCGAGGACCTCCCCGAGATCTCCGAGGGCTCGATCTACGCCGCGCTCGCGGACCGCGGCCTGGCGGTCGACCACGGTGTCGCGGACCTGACACCGCGCAACGCCGACGGGGACCTCGCGCGCCGTCTCGGCGTCCCCCGCGGAACCCTGCTGCTCACGTTCGACCAGGTCGATCGCAGCGCCGACGGCGTCGCCGTGCTCGTCTCGCGCGAGCACTACGTCGCCGACGCGTTCACGTTCAGCCTCCTGCGGCGCGGCCCGGGGGAGGGAGACCAGTGAGCGACGGCGCGCCGCTTGTCGTCGGCGTCGACGTCGGCTCGCAGGGCACCTGCGCACAGGCGCTGGAGCCCGACGGGACGCTCGTCGCCACGACCTCCGAGCCGCACGCGCTGAGCTACCCGCAGCCGGGCTGGGCCGAGCAGGACCCCGCCGAGTGGACGGCCGCCCTCGTCGCCACGCTCGCGCGGATCCGCGCCGCGACCGCCGGGCGCGAGATCGTCGCGCTCTCCTTCGGCTCACAGCTCGACGGCCTGGTGGCGGCTGACGCCGACGGCAACCCTCTCCACCCGGCGCTGGTCTGGTCCGACCGGCGCGCGGGGGCGGAGTGCGAGGCGGCGGCCGAGCGCGTCGACCCGGAGGAGCTGCGCGCGCTCACGGGCTGCAACCTCGACCCCGGGCACGTCGCGGCGAAGATCGCGTGGCTCGCGCGGCACGATCCCGAGGTCCACCGCGCGGCCGACACGTTCCTGCTGCCCGGCTCGTGGGTCGCGTGGCGGGCGTCGGGAACGCTCGGCGTGGACCCGTCGAACGCCTCCTCGACCGGCCTGCTCGATCCGCGCACGCGCGCATGGGCGCCCGAGGCGTGCGCGGCCTTCGACATCGATCCGGAGCGGTTGGCGCCCGTCGTGGCGCCGGACGCCGTGCTCGGCCCGATCCTCGGGTGGCTGCAGGAGGCGACGGGGCTGGACGCCGCCACGCTGGTGGTCATGGGGGCCGGTGACGAGATGGCCGCGACGCTCGGCGCCGGCGTCGTCGAGCCGGGCGTCGTGTGTGACGTCATGGGCACGGCGGAGCCGGTGTGCGCCGTGGTGTCCGAGCCGGCGCACGACCCGACCGGGCTCGTCGAGCTGCACCCGCACGCCGATCCCGAGACCTGGCTGCTGGAGAACCCCGGGTGGCTCTCCGGCGGCGCCTACCGCTGGTTCCGCGACGAGCTCGGCGGCCCGGAGGCCGCGGCCGCCGCGCAGAGCGGCGCCGACGTCTACGAGCTGCTCAACGCCCTGGCCGAGTGCGCGCCGCCCGGTGCGGGCGGCGTCTCGTGGGTGCCGGCGCTGGCGGGCGCCATGGCGCCCGAGTGGAACTCGCACGCGCGGGCGGGCTGGTTCGGGATGACCGCCGCCCACGGGCGCGCGCATCTCGCCCGTGCGTTGCTCGAGGGCAACGCGCTGGCGCTGCGCGACGTCATCGAGGCGATCGCCGCCGCCGGGCATCCCCCGAGCGGGGTGGTCTGCGTCGGCGGCGGGGCAAAGGGGCGGCTGCTGTGCCAGCTGCGCGCGAACGTCACCGGCCTGCCGGTGTCCCGGCCCGACGACGTCGAGACGACCGCGCGGGGGGCCGCGATGCTCGCCGCGGCCGGCGCGGGGCTCTTCGAGAGCGTCGCCGCCGCCGGGCAGGCGATGGCCTGCCCGCGCGGCGAGGCAGTGCAGCCGGATCCGGAGCTGCGCGGCGTCTACGACGACCTCCACCGCCGCCACCGCCGGCTCTACGACGCCCTGCGGCCACTGTTCGAGGCCGAGGAAGCCGGCTAGAGATGGACGGCAGGCTCGACGTCGCGGCGCGGCGGCGGGCACTCGAGGCCGCGGCCGCGGGCGAGCTCGATCTCCTCGTGATCGGCGGCGGCATCACGGGAGCCGGGGCGGCGCTCGACGCGGCCACGCGCGGCCTGCGGGTCGCGCTCGTGGAGGCGCGCGACCTCGCGGCCGGGACCTCGAGCGCGTCGAGCAAGCTCATCCACGGCGGCCTGCGCTACCTCGAGATGGGCGACCTCGGGCTCGTGCGCGAGGCGCTGCGCGAGCGCGAGCTGCTGCTGTCGCGGATCGCTCCGCACCTCGTGGCGCCCGTGCCGTTCCTGTGGCCGCTGCGCGGACACGGATGGGAGCGCGCGTACCTCGGCGCCGGGCTCGCGCTCTACGACACCATCGGCGGGGCGCGATCGGTGCCCCGGCACCGGCACCTGAGCCGCCGCGGCGCGCTGGCCGCCGCTCCGGCGCTGCGACCGGACGCGCTCGTGGGCGCCGTGACGTTCCACGACGCCGCGGAGGACGACGCCCGCATGGTCGCCGTCGTCGCCCGGACCGCCGCCGCCCACGGCGCCCACATCGCCACGCGCGTGCGGGTCACCGGCTTCCGGCGGCCCGGCGAGGTCGAGGCGCTCGACGAGGAGACAGGGGACACGCTCGTCCTGCGGGCCCGGCACGTGGCCGCCGCCGGCGGCGTCTGGACCGACCGGCTGCGCGAGCTCAGCGGCGGACACTCGTCCCGGCGCATCGTCCCGTCCAAGGGCATCCACGTCTTCGTGGCCGGCGACCGCATCCCGATGGCGACGGGGGTGCTCGCCCGGACGGAGAAGAGCGTCCTCTTCATCATCCCGTGGCAGGGCGGCTGGCTGATCGGGGACACCGACACGCCATGGACCCTGGGTCCCGGCCAGCCGGTGGCGACGGGCGCCGACGTCGACTACCTGCTCGCGAGAGCGAACGCGCTGCTCGCCGAGCCGCTCCGGCGCGACGACGTGCACGGCGTGACCGCGGGCCTGCGGCCGCTCGTCGCGGACGCGGCCCGCAGCGACACGACGCGCATCAGCCGCCGGCACGTGGTCGAGTCGCCCGCGCCGGGGCTGACGACGATCGCGGGCGGCAAGTACACGACCTATCGGGTGATGGCCGCCGACCTCGTCGACACCGTCGGCCGGGCGCTGGGGACGACCGCGCCGTCGGTGACGCGGGACGTCCCGCTGCTCGGTGCGGCCGTCGCGAGCGTCGATCGCGCCGCGCTGTCCGCGCGGGCGGGTATCCCGGTCGACGGCCTGGTGCGCCGCTACGGGGATCGCGCCGAGGAGCTGGTCGCGCTGATCGAGGCGCGACCCGAGCTCGCCGAGCCGCTCGAGGGCGGCGGCGGGCACCTGCGCGCCGAGGTGGTGCACGCCTGCACGACCGAGGGTGCGCTGCGGCTCGAGGACGTGCTCGAGCGGCGCACCCGCCTCGCCCTCACCGCGCGCGACCGCGGGCTGGAGGCGGCCGCGCCGGCGGCGGCGCTGATGGCCGGCGCGCTCGACCGCGACCCGGAGTGGGCGCGACGGGAGGTCCAGGCGTGGGAGGCGCGCGTCGCGGCCGCGCGCGCGGGCGAGGCCGAGCGCGACGACGAGCGCGCGCTGGCCGCCTACCACGACGAGCTCGCCGAGCCGGTGCGGCCATGACCGCAAACCACGGGGCACTCACCGAGCACCTCGATGCGAGGATGCGGCCATGACCGAGCTCGTCCTCGGGCTCGACCAGGGCACGTCGAGCACGCGCTGCGTGGTGCTGGACGGCGACCTCGCCGAGCGCGGGTCCGCGTCGATCGCCGTCGCGTCGTCGTTCCCGCGCCCCGGTCTCGTCGAGCAGGACCCGGAGGCGATCGCGCGGTCGGCGGAGGAGGCGATCGCCGGCGCGCTCGCCGACGCGGGCGCGGGCCCGCGCGACGTGGCGGCGCTCGGCATCGCCAACCAGACGGAGACGTTCGTGGTCTGGGAGCGCGCCGGCGGCCGCGCCGTCCATCCGGCGATCGTCTGGCAGGACCGGCGCACCGACGCCGTGTGCGCCCGGCTGTGCGACCAGGGGCACGAGGCGCTGGTGCGGGCGCGCACCGGGCTCGAGCTCGACGCGACCTTCCCGGCCACGAAGCTGCGGTGGCTGCTTGACCACGTGGAGGCCGCCGATGACGGTGCACTCGCGTACGGCGACGTCGCCTCGTGGCTGCTGCACCGCCTCGCGGGTGTCCACGTCAGCGATACCGGGAACGCCGGGCGCTCGCTGCTCTGCCCGCTCGGCGGGCTGGACTGGGACGACGAGCTGCTCGAGCTGTTCGGCATCCCGCGCTCGCTGCTCCCGCCGATCCTGGACTCGGATCGGATCGACGCCGTGGTCGCGGGCGTCCCCGTGCGCGCCGTCGCCGGGGATCAGCAGGCGTCGCTCTTCGGCCTCCGCTGCTTCGAGCCCGGCGCGGCCAAGGTGACGCTGGGGACCGGTGCGTTCGTCCTCGCTCAGGCGGGCGGCGCGCCGCCGCAGCCGCCGGCCGGCGTGCTCGCCTCGTGCGCGTGGCGGCGGGAGGCGGCCACGAGCTACGCGCTCGAGGGCTTCATCCCCACGGCCGGAGCGGCGGTGGACTGGTTCGGGCGCATCGGTGCGCTGCCCGCCGGGGCGGAGCTCGACGCGCTACTCAGCAGCACCGGCCCCGGGGACCCTGGGCTCCTCTGCGTCCCCGCCTTCCAGGGCCTCGGCACCCCGGCCTGGGACGCGGGCGCCCGTGGGGCGATCCTCGGGCTGAGCCTGGGCGCGACCCGGGCGGACCTCGCACGGGCGGTGGTCGACGGGATCCTGCACCAGGTCGCCGACGCGGTGGAGGCGATCGGCGTCGGCGCGCTGTGGGTCGACGGCGGCCTCTCGCGCTCGGACTGGATCGTGCAGCGCCTCGCCGACCTCACGGGCGTGCGCGTCCAGCGCACGGCACGCTCGGACTCGACCGCGCTCGGCGTCGCGACCCTCGCGGGCCTCGCCGCGGGGGTCTGGGCCGGGACCGGCGCGCTGCCCGAGGTCCCGCTCGACCGCGTCGCCGAGCCCGTGCTCGCGATCTCGTCGCGCGCGCTCGAGCGCGAGCGCTGGGCCGAGGCGCGGGAGCATGCCACGCGCTGGCGTTGACGCTTGACATTCCAAATGTGAGCGCTAACAATGCGCCCCGATGAGGGAGGAGACCTGACCACGCTCGACGAGGTCCGCCGCACGGTGAGCGCACTCCACCAGGAGCTCGTCCGCAACGGGCTCGTGGCGTGGACGAGCGGGAACCTCTCGGCGCGGGTCCCCGGGGAGGAGCTCGTCGTGATCAAGCCCAGCGGCGTGGCCTTCGACGACCTGACCCCCGAGTCGATGGTGGTGGTGGACCTCGAGGCCAACGTCGTCGACGGCGAGTACACGGCGTCCAGCGACACGGCGACGCACTGCTTCATCTACCGCGCGATGGACGGCGTCGGGGCAGTGGCGCACACCCACAGCCCGTACGCGACGGCGTGGGCGGCGCGCGGGGAGGAGATCCCGTGCGTGCTAACCGCCATGGCGGACGAGTTCGGCGGCCCGATCCCGGTCGGCCCGTTCGCGCTCATCGGCGGCGAGCAGATCGGGCGGGGCGTCGCGGAGACCCTGTCGGGCCACCGCTCGCCGGCCGTGCTCATGCGCAGCCACGGCGTGTTCAGCATCGGGGGGACCGCGCGCTCCGCCATCCAGGCCGCGGTCATGTGCGAGGACGTCGCGCGCACGGTTCACCTCGCACGCACGCTGGGCGAGGTCACGCCGCTCGAGCAGAGCGCGATCGACGCCCTCTACGACCGCTTCCAGAACGTCTACGGCCAGCACTGAGGAACAGGAGAGAGCCCGTGCCGAACCGCACTCCCCGCATCGGCGTGTTGGGGATCATGCAGGAGCTCTACGACGACATGCTGCCGGGGATCACCGAGCGGCAGGGTCGCTACCTGGCCGACGTCGCAGCGGCGCTGGAGGGTGTCGCGCAGTGCGTGGTCGAGCCGCCCGCCCGCAACCGCGACGACATCGAGCGCGTCATGCGCGAGTACGAGCGCGAGGCGGTCGACGGGGTCCTGATCGTGATGCTCACCTACGGGCCCGGGCAGCGCGTCGCCCGCGCGCTCGGCCAGGCACGCCTCCCCCTGTGCCTGGCCAACGTGCAGCCCGAGCCGCAGGTCACGGCCGAGTGGGACATGGCGGACATGACCTACAACCAGGGCGTTCACGGGGCGCAGGACACCGCCAACGCGATGGTCCGAGCCGGCGTCACGTTCGACGTCGTCACCGAGGACTGGCACGAAGATGCGTTCCGCGACCGGATCGGGCGCTGGGCGCGCGCCGCGGCCGCGGTGACGGCGTGGCGCGGGCTGAAGGTCGCGCAGGTCGGCTACGGGATGGACGACATGGGCGACATCCGCTTCGACGAGGGGGCCCTGCTGCGCGCGCTCGGCCCGAGCGTCACCGTGATCGCGCCGGGCGAGCTGCATCGGGCGACCGTCGCCGTGACCGCGGCCGAGGTGGCCGAGCTGATCGCCTTCGAGGACGAGCGGTTCGAGATCGACCCGCGCTTGTCGGACGCCGAGCGGGAGGACCACGTGCGCATGCAGGTGGCGCTCGAGCGGCTGCTGGAGGAGCGCGGGAGCATGGCCTTCTCGACGCACTTCGACGCGATCGGGGACGACGGGCGCTTTGCGCGGCTCCCGTTCGCCGCCGCCTCGAGCCTGATGGCGAAGGGCTACGGCTTCGCCGGCGAGGGCGACATGCTGACCGCCGCGCTCGTCCGGGCCGGCCACGTCCTTATCGGCGACGCGCACTTCACCGAGATGTACGCGATGGACTTCCCGACGGACTCGATCCTCATGAGCCACATGGGCGAGGGCAACTGGCGGATCGCGCGCGCCGATCGCCCGGTGCGGCTGATCAAGCGGCCGATCGCGATCGGCGGGCTCGGCGACCCGCCGACGTTTCTGTTCGAGTACCAGCCGGGCCCGGCGACGCTGGCGACGCTCGTCGCGCTCGGGGGCGAGTCGTTCCGGCTCGTGGTCTGCGAGGGGGAGAACCTCGACGGCCCGGAGCTGCCGGGTCTGGAGATGCCGTGGGGGCGCTTCCAGCCCGACGTCGGCGTGCGCGCCTGCCTCGATGCCTGGCTGCGGCTGGGCGGGCCGCATCACCAGGTGATGAACCTGGGACGGCACGCCGACAGCTGGCGCGCGTTCTGCGAGCAGGCGGGGATCGAGTTCGCGCCGATCTAGGTTCGAGCGTTCGCGGCAGAACCGGCGAACGTCAACGGCGGCTGGGTGGGAGTGGGTTCGGGGTGCCGCGGCGACGATCGCCGGGGTGTGATCACTTGGGGTGAATTATTGCGACAAAGTGATCACACCCGGCCGGAAGCGACCGCAACGCCCCATCCACCCACTCCCTACCTGTCCTAGCCAGCGTAGGCCGGCGCGGTGCTCGAGCGGAGGATCAGCTCCGGCATCACCAGCGGCGTCGACACCGGACCTTTGTCCTCGTCCCCGGACTCCATCATGTCCAGCATCAGGCGCAGGCTCCTGCGGCCGATCTCACCGAAGTCCTGCCGCACCGTCGTCAACGGCGGGGTGTAGTACGGCGCCTCGGGGACGTCGTCGAACCCGACCACGCTGACCTGGCGCGGGACGTCGACGCCCGCCTGGTGCAGCGCGCGCAGCACGCCGACGGCCATCTGGTCGTTGGCCACGAAGATCGCGCTGACGCTCCCGTCGCGCAGCAGCTCCCGGCCCAGCTCGTAGCCCGAGCGCGGGCTCCAGTCGCCGAGCAGGACCGGCGGCACCTCGGCGCCGGCGGCCTGCAGGGTGGAACGCCAGCCGTCGACGCGCTGGACTGCCTCGAGGAAGTCCGGCGGGCCGCCGATGTGCGTGACGGTCGGGTGGCCGAGCTCGAGCAGGTGCCGGGTCGCGAGGGCCGCGCCGGCGCGCTGGTCGACGGCGACCACCGGCAGGGCGTCGGCGGGGCCGGCCTCGACCGCCACGAGCGGGAGGTCGCGGGGGAGGGCGAGCAGCGCCTCGCCGGCGCCCTCCAGCGGAGCGATCACGAGGATGCCGTCCACGCCCTGCATGCGCAACCGCTCGACGGCGCTCAGCACCGAGGCGCGGTCCAGCGCTTCGAGGCTGACGATGGTGATGAAGTAGCCGGCGTCGTGGGCGGCGCGCTCGATCGCGTAGAGCGTCGAGGCGGGCCCGAAGAGCGTGGTGTCGAAGCTCACCACGCCGAGGGTCTGCGACCGGCCGGTGACGAGCGTGCGCGCCGCCGAGTTGGGGCGATAGTCGAGCTCTCGCATCGCGGCGAGCACGCGCTCGCGCGTCGCCGCCCGGACCTGCGGGCTGCCGTTGAGCACCCGGGACACCGTCTGATGGGAGACCCCGGCGAGCTTCGCCACGTCGATCATCACGGGCGCTCGCCGGCGTCCGTCGGCCCGTCCGCTGGTCTCGCCGGTTGCGCTCAAGGAGCCTCTTCCGCCGAGGGTAGCCGAGCTGCGGGCACGATCACAAGGCCTGACCGTTAGCGTTCACATTCGTCTTGACATTGGCCAATGTGAACGATAACAATGGCGACCGGAGGAGGAGTGGAACGGTGCGCGTGACAGAACTCCAGCGCAACGCGTTCCCAACCACTGAGGAGGAGGGACAATGTCCGGACTGGATCCCGTCAACGACGCGTTGGAGCGGCTCGAGTGGCAGGACGCGCGTGAGGAGCAGACGCCGCAGTCGCGCCTTGCCGCGATCACGCGCCGCACGGCCCTGACCGGCAGCGCCGCGGCGCTGGTGAGCACCGCGATCGCCGCGTGCGGCGGCGACGGCAACAAGCCCGCCTCGAGCCAGGCGCAGGGTGGCACCCCCGCCGGGGGCATCTTCGACAGCTCGAAGAAGCTCAAGTTCGTGTTCGTCAACCACGTCACGACGAACCCCTTCTTCGTGCCGACCCGCTACGGCGCCGAGGACGCCTGCAAGCTGCTCGGCTGCGAGTACCAGTGGACCGGCTCGCGGGAGAGCAACATCAACGAGATGGTCAACGCGTTCAACACCGCGATCACCGGCGGGGCCGACGGCATCGCGGTGGCGCTCGTCGACGACAAGGCGTTCAACTCGGGTATCGATGCGGCGACGAAGGCCAAGATCCCGGTGCTCTCCTACAACGCGGACGCCCCGGACAGCGGGCGGCTGGCCTACATCGGCCAGGACCTGTTCGTCTCCGGCGCGGAGATGGGCAATCGCATCAAGGAGCTCGTCCCCTCCGGCGACGTCGCGCTGTTCATCGCCACGCCCGGCCAGGCGAACATCCAGCCGCGGATCGACGGGGCCAAGAGCGTGCTGGACAAGGTGTCAGCCATCAAGACCGACGTGATCACCACCGGCGCCGCGCTGCCCGCGGAGCTGTCGGTCATCGACTCCTACGCGCAAAGCCATCCGAACGTCAAGGGCTACTTCGCCGTCGACGCCGGCAGCACCCAGGGCCTCGCGCAGACGATCCAGAAGCGCAAGCTGCGCGAGAAGGACGTCAAGGGCGGCGGCTACGACCTCACGCCCATCACCCAGAAGCTGCTGGCCGAGGACCAGATCGACTTCACGATCGACCAGCAGCCCTACATGCAGGGCTTCCTGCCGGTGCTCGAGCTCTACCTCCACACGGTGGCGGGCACCCTGACGGGCGTCTCCGACGTCAACACCGGCCTGAAGTTCCTCGACAAGACGACGGTCATCCCCTACAACAGCACCAAGAGCCGGTTCGAGGGCACGTCGAAAAAGCCCGGGGTCGTCAAGGCCTGAGGCATGAGCTCGAGCAGCACCTCCAGCCCGGCGCCGGAGCAGGCACCGGCCGGAGAACCGCAGGCGCGCGAGGCCAAGGCCGCCCGGCCAGGGGCCCGCGCGCTGCTGCTGCGGTTCCTGACGCTCCGTGAGGGCAGCATCATCGTCGTCACGCTGCTGACGGCGCTGTACTTCTCGGCGCAGACCGAGCGCTTCTTCACGCACGACAACTTCATCAGCCTGCTTCCCTACTTCGCCCCCTTCGCGATCCTCGCGGTCGGCGAGGTGATGGTGATGGTGCTGGGCGAGATCGACCTGTCGATCGGGTCGGTGTTCCTGTTCGCGCCGTTTATGTTCTACCAGTTCAACGAGGCCGGGCTGCCGCTGGTCGTCAACCTGATCCTGGCGCTCGCCTGCTGCGCCGTGGTCGGCCTGATCAACGGGTTCTTCATCGAGGTGATCGGCGTCTCGTCGTTCATCACCACGCTCGGGATGCTCCTCGGCCTGGGCGGGCTGGTGCTGATCATCTCCGACGCCCAGCCGGTCGCCATGCCCGGCGCCGAGGTGACCTCGAGGACCGTCAACGTCACGGAGATCGTCAACGGCCAGGAGATCACGCTGCAGGAGAAGGTCAACGAGGTCGGCACGTTCGCGAAGATCTTCGGGGCCGGCGCCTACTCCCAGCTGATCTGGGCGCTGGTGATCGTGGTCGCCGTGCAGGTCCTGCTCACGCTGACGCGGTGGGGCACCTACACGATCGCGGTCGGCGGCAACCGGCTGGGGGCGAAGGAGGCCGGCATCAACGTCCGCCTCGTCGTCATCCGCAACTTCGTCCTCTGCAGCCTCCTGGCCGGACTGGTGGGGATCCTGGAGGCCACCCGGTCGAGCACGGTCACCCCGGACACGGCGGGCGCGGCGGAGACGATGTTCCGCGCGGTGTCGGCGGCGGTGATCGGCGGCACGCTGCTGGTCGGTGGGGTGGGCACCGCGGTCGGGGCGCTGTTCGGCGCGCTGTTCCTCGGGATCCTGCGCGACGGCCTTACGCTCGAGGGCGTCAACGCCGACTACCTCGACTTCATCCTCGGCATCGCGATCCTGGCCGCGATGGTGATCAACATCTACGTCGGGCGGGTCAGGAGGCGCAGCGGCCATGGCTGAGCACGAGGACGTCCTGCGCGTCGAGCAGGTCGCCAAGCGCTTCGGCCCGGTCACGGCGCTGCGCGACGTCAATCTGCGGTTGCGCCAGGGCGAGGTGCTCGGGCTGCTCGGCGACAACGGCGCGGGCAAGTCCACGTTGATCAAGATCCTGTCGGGCTTCCACAAGCCCGATGACGGGCGGATCCTCCTGCGCGGCGAGGAGGTCGAGCTCAAGTCGGTCGACCATGCCCGCTCGCTGGGGATCGACTGCGTCTACCAGGACCTCGCGCTCGTCAACGAGCTGTCCGTCGTGCGCAACATGTTCCTGCGGCGCGAGCGGGTGCACAAGCCGCTGCCGTTCCTCGCCAACCGCGCGATGAAGCAGGAGACACGCAAGGCGCTGGACCAGATCGGGGTGAACATCCCGCGCATCGACGTGCCCGTCGCCCGCCTGTCGGGCGGCCAGCGCCAGGCGATCGCGGTGGCGCGGACGGTCAACTCCGACGCCGACATCATCCTGCTCGACGAGCCGCTGGCCGCGATGGGCGCCAAGGAGGGTGCCCTGATCCTCGACCTGGTGGCGCGCCTAAGGGCCGAGGGGCGCGTGTCGATCATCATGATCGCGCACAACTACGTGCACATCCTGGAGGCCTGCGACCGGGTCAACCTGATCCAGGACGGCGAGATCACCTTCGACAAGCCGACCGCGGAGACCTCGGTCGAGGAGCTCAACGAGATCGTGGTGGAGGAGTACCGCCGCGCCCGGCTCGCGGCCGTCGGCGGCGACGACACCGCCGGTCGGTGACGTGGTTCAACACACAACGGGAGGTGCAGTGATGCGAACGTCAGGCAGCCCGAAGCGCTGCGTCGTGGCCGTCGGAATCGCGGTGGTGGCGATGGCGGTCGTCGGCCCGGCGGGTGCGGCGGCGAAGGCGCGTGGCGGGGGTCATCACGGTGGCGGCCTGTCGATCGAGAAGGAGGCCTTCGGCGCGGTCGGCGGAACCGCGGTCGACCGTTACACGCTCGAGAACCGCTCGATGTCGGTCTCGATCCTCACCTACGGCGGCATCATTCAGGAGCTCTGGGCGCCCGATCGCCGCGGGCGGCTCGCGAACGTGACGCTCGGCTACGAGGACCTGGAGGGCTACACGCGCCGGCGCGGCGACCCTCCGGGACCCCCCAACCCGAACTACTTCGGCGGGATCATCGGCCGCTACGGCAACCGCATCGCACTCGGCGCGTTCTCGCTCGACGACAACGAGTACACGCTGGACATCAACAACGACCCCAACAGCCTTCACGGCGGCGACCAGGGCTTCGACCGCTTCGTGTGGGACGCCGAGCCGTTCCAGCGGCGCGGCCGGGTCGGCCTGAAGCTGACGCGCACGAGCGCGGACGGCGAGGGATGCGCGGATCCGCCGGACGCCTGCACCGGCTATCCCGGCAACCTCGAGGTCGCGGTCGTCTACTCGCTCGACCGGCGCAACAACCTGCTGATCGACTACTCCGCGACGACCGACGAGCCGACGGTCGTCAACCTCACCAACCACGCCTACTGGAACCTGGCGGGCGAGGGCACGGGGAGCATCTACGACCACCGGCTCACGCTCAACGCCGACGGCTACACGCCGGTCGACCCGACCCTGATCCCGACCGGCGAGATCGCGCCCGTGGAGGGCACACCGTTCGACTTCCGCACGCCCTACGCGATCGGGGAGCGGATCCGCGAGCCCGACCAGCAGCTGGCGTACGGCCAGGGCTACGACCACAACTGGGTGCTCAACCGCGAGGACGGTGACACCGGGCTGAGCCGGGCGGCGCGCCTGCGCGACCCGGACAGCGGTCGCGTCCTGACCATGTCCACGACGGAGCCCGGGATCCAGTTCTACTCGGGCAACTTCCTCGACGGCACCCACTACGGCACGAGCGGGCAGGCGTACCGGCAGGGAGACGGGCTCGCGCTGGAGACCCAGCACTTCCCCGACTCGCCCAACCAGCCGGACTTCCCGTCGACGGTCCTCCGTCCCGGGGCGACGTACGAGACGTCGACGAACCTCGCGTTCTCGGCGCGTCGGCGCTGAGCAGGGGTGCGGTCCCGCCGCCGGCCGGAGGGCCGGCGGCGGGGCGCCCGCCAACAACCACGATGCGATTCCAGCCCCTCGAGCCGCTGGTGGTGCCGCTGTCGCGGCTCGCGCTGGGCACGCTGGGCTTCTCGCCGGCCACGCGTGACCGCGACTACGCGGTACTGGACACGTGGATCGAGGCGGGCGGCACGGTGATCGACACCGCGCACGTCTACGAGGGCGGCGAATCCGAGCGGCTGCTCGGACACTGGCTCCGCGACCGGCCCGGAGCGCGCGAGCGGCTGGTGATCGTGACCAAGGGCGCGCATCCGGACGGCGACCGCGTCCGTGTCACGCCCGCGGACATCGCCCGCGATCTGGGCGAGAGCATCGAGCGCCTCGGCGGCCCGGTCGACCTGTACCTGCTGCACCGCGACGACCCGGCCGTCGCCGTGGGCGAGCTGATCGAGGCGCTGGACGGGCACCGCCGTGCCGGTGACATCCGCGCCTTCGGGGTGTCCAACTGGACGCTGCCGCGGATCGAGGAGGCGAATGCGTACGCCGCCGCCCGCGGGGTCGCGGGCGTCAGCTGCAACAGCCCGCACCTCTCGCTCGCGGTCCAGAACGAGCCGCCGTGGCCGGGCTGTGAGTCCGCGACCGGCGCCGAGGCGCGCGCGTGGCACGCCCGCACCCGGATGCCGCTGCTCGCCTGGTCCGCCCAGGCAGGCGGGTTCTTCGCCGGGTCCGGCGGCGCCGCGTCGCGGGTGTACGAGAACGCCGCCAACCGCGAGCGCCGCGCCCGCGCCGAGCAGCTCGGCCGCCGCGCCGGGGCCACGGCGAACGCGGTCGCGCTGGCGTGGGTCCTCGCCCAGCCGTTCCCGACGATCGCGGTGATCGGGCCGCACAGCGTCGAGCACCTGCGCTCGAGCCTCGAGTCGCTCGACGTCCGGCTCAGCGCTGAGGACGTGCGCTGGCTCAACCTCGAAGCGTCGTGGGGTTGTGAACGCTAACATCAGCGCCATGGACGCGCACGTCATCGGCGTCGACTTCGGCACGCTGTCCGGACGCGCGGTGGTCGTGCGGACCGGCGACGGCGCCGAGCTCGGTTCGGCTATCTGCGACTACCCGAATGCCGTGATCGAGCGCGCCCTTCCGGCGACGGGCGAGCCACTTCCCTCCTCGTGGGCGCTCCAGGACCCCGACGACTATCGCGAGGTCCTGCGCACGGCGGTTCCGGCCGCCGTGCGGGACGCCGGGCTCGACCCCTCGGTTGTCGCCGGCATCGGCATCGACTTCACGGCGTCGACGCCGATGCCCGTCACGCGCGACGGCACTCCGTTGTGCGAGCTGGAGGAGTACCGCGAGCGCCCGCACGCCTACCCGAAGCTCTGGAAGCATCACGCCGCCCAGGCGCAGGCCGAGCGGATCACCGCGCTCGCGGCGGAGCGGGACGAGCCGTGGCTGCCGCGCTACGGCGGGCGCATCTCCTCGGAATGGCAGTTCGCAAAGGCCCTGCAGCTGCTCGAGGAGGACGCGGACATCTACGCGGCGATGGACCGCTGGATCGAGGGCGCCGACTGGATCGTGTGGCAGCTCTGCGGTGAGGAGACCCGCAACGTCTGCACGGCCGGTTACAAGGGCATCCGGCAGGACGACGAGTACCCCTCGGAGGCGTACCTCGCCGCGCTCGACGAGCGCTTCGCCGGCTTCGTCGCCGACAAGCTGGAGCATCCGGTCGTCCCGCTCGGTGCGCGCGCCGGGGGCCTGACCGCCGAGGCGGCCGGGTGGACCGGGCTGCCCGAGGGCATCGCCGTGGCCGTGGCCAACGTCGACGCGCACGTCACAGTGCCCGCGGCCCAGGGGATCGAGCCGGGCCGGATGACGGCGATCATGGGCACCTCGACGTGCCACGTGATGAACCACGAGGCGCTCGCCGAGGTCCCGGGCATGTGCGGCGCCGTGAAGGGCGGGATCACGCCCGGCCTGTGGGGCTACGAGGCCGGCCAGAGCGGCGTCGGGGACATCTTCGGCTGGCTCGTCGACCACTTCGTCGGCTTGGAGTACCGCGAGGAGGCCGACCGCCGTGGCCAGTCGCTGCACGAGCACCTGTCGGAGCTGGCGGCGGAGCAGGCGATCGGCGAGCACGGGCTGGTGGCGCTCGACTGGCACAGCGGCAACCGCTCGGTGCTCGTCGACCACGAGCTCAGCGGCGTGATCGTCGGGCTGACGCTGGGCACGCGGCCGCCGGACGTCTACCGCGCGCTCGTCGAGGCGACGGCCTTCGGCACGCGCACGATCGTCGAGGCCTTCGAGGCGGCCGGCCTCGCGGTCGAGGACATCGTGGTCGCCGGCGGCCTGCTCAAGAACCGGTTCGTGATGCAGATCTACGCCGACGTCCTGCAGCGGCCGCTCCACCTGATCGGCTCCGACCAGGGCCCGGCGGTGGGCTCCGCGATCCACGCCGCGGTCGCCGCCGAGGTCCATCCCGACGTGCGCGCAGCCTCGGCGGCCATGGGTAAGCTCGAGCGCGATGCCTACGCCCCCGATCCGGCCACGGCCGACGCCTACGACGAGCTCTACGCCGATTACACGCGCCTGCACGACCACTTCGGCCGCGGCGGAGATGACGTCATGCACCGGCTGCGCCGGGTGATCGAAGCCTGAGCCGATGGTGACCGCCGCTGCCGTGGTGCGCCTGCATGGCGCCGGCGACCTGCGCGTCGCCGACGAGCCCGTGCCCGCCGTGGGTGCGGGGGAGAGCCTGGTGCGCGTCGAGGCGGTGGGCATCTGCGGCTCGGACCTGCACTGGTTCGAGGAGGGCGGCATCGGCGACGCCCAGCTGGCGAGCCCGCTCGTGATCGGCCACGAGTTCGCCGGCGTCGTCGAGGGCGGCCCGCTCGACGGCCGCCGGGTCGCGGTCGATCCCGCGTTGCACTGCGGGCACTGCGAGCGCTGCCTCGAGGGCCATCAGAACCTCTGTCCCAACGTCGTCTTCGCCGGCCACGGCAGTTGCGACGGCGGGCTGCGCCGCTACCTCAGCTGGCCGACCGAGGCGCTGCACGAGCTCCCGGACGTGATGGACGGCACCGACGGCGCCATGCTCGAGCCGCTGGGCGTGGCCGTCCACGCCCTCGATCTCGGCCACGTGCACCTCGGCGCAGAGGTCGCCGTCGTGGGGTGCGGGCCGATCGGGCTGCTGCTCATCCTGGTCGCGCGTGCGGCGGGCGCGCGCGTCGTGCTCGCCGTGGATCCGCTCGCGCACCGGCGCGAGGCGGCCGAGCGCGCCGGCGCGGAGACGGTCGTCGCGCCCGAGGCAGTGCCGGCGGAGATCGCGGCGGACGTGGCCTTCGAGGCGGCGGGCCCCGACGCGGCCGTGGACGTCGCCATGCAGGTCGCGCGCGCGGGCGCGCGCGTGGTGCTGGTCGGGATCCCCTCGGATGACCGCACCTCGTTCAGCGCCGGGCTCGCACGCCGCAAGGGTCTGACCATCGTCATGGCCCGCCGCATGAACGCCGTCTACCCGCGCGCCATCGCCTTGGTCGAGCGAGGCCTCGTCGACGTCGACTGGCTCACGACCCACCGCTATCCGCTGGCCGAGGCCGGAGAGGCGTTCGCGGTCGCCGCCGCGCGCACCGGGTTGAAGGTCGTGGTCGAGCCGTGAACGCCACCACCCACATCAACCTGCTCGAGGTCGAGGACTCCGTGCAGGGCCGTCTCGACGGCCTCGAGGGCCGCTTCGGCCGCGGCCCCATGGGCGCCCGCGACATCGGCGTCAGCCATTGGCGCTACGCCCCGAACCTCCGCAGCCCGATGGGCCACAAGCACCGCGAGCAGGAGGAGGCCTACCTCGTCATCCAGGGCTCCGGCGAGATCCTGCTCGACGGCGAGGTCTCGGCGCTGCGCCGATGGGACCTGCTCCGCGTCGCGCCCGAGGTCGTGCGCGCCTTCGCCTCCGGGCCCGACGGCCTCGAGCTCGTCGCCGTCGGCGGCCCGAAGCCCGAGGGCGGCGACGGCGAGCAGGCACCGGTGACCTGGCCCGAGGCTCAGGACTAGAGGCGCGCGCGACGTGAGCGGCCGCGGTGAGCGGGGCGCACGTCAACGGCGGCTGGGTGGGAGTGGGTTCGAGGTGCCGCGGCGTCCACCGTCCTGGGTTGACGTCGCTATGCGACGTCAAAGCAGGACAGCGGCGCGGAAATCGGCGCTGTCCGGCTAGCGCCGCGAGAAGGGCGAGGCGGGCCGCTCCTGCGGCACGCCGTCGAGCTCGATGTCGACGAACTCGTTGTAGAACGCGATCTGGTCGCGGATCGGCGCGACTTCCCAGGCCGGGTCGGGGTAGGTCCAGGCGATGTCCTCGTGCTCGCCGTAGGAGAAGGTCGAGGCCTGGCCCTTGTAGGCGCAGGTCGTGCGCGTCTCGCTCGGCTGCAGCCGGTCCACGTGAACGTCCTCGAGGGGGAGGTACCAGCGCGTCGGGAGCCCGCTCTCGAACAGCGCGAGCGGGCGGTTGGACTCCGCCAGCGTCTCGCCGTCGAGGGTGACCTTGACGTGGCGCGAGCTGCGGTTCACGTCGATGCGGTGGAACGGGTCGCGCGGGTGGCCGTTCACCGGCTCGTCCTCCTCGAGCCATTCGTCGAGCGCGTCGAAGTGGAAGGCCACGAGACCCTTCAGCCGTTCCATGCCGGCCACCGGATCCGGGTAGGTCCAGGCGGCCTGCTCGACGTCGCCGATCGCGTAGTAGCGGGTGTCGCCCTTCCACGGGCAGTGGGTCGTGTGCTCCGTCTCGCGCAGCAGGTCCATGCGCACGTCCTCCTCGGGGAAGTACCAGACCGGGAGGACGCGGGACTCGTGCAGCATGTGGACGCGCGTCGAGTCGACCACCGTCTCGCCGTCCTTGATCCCGCGCACGCGGCGCGGGATGACGTCGAGGAGGATCGCGCCCTTCTCCGGCGTCTCGAAGTTGAAGCTGCCGGCCGGGGCGTGGCCGAAGGGTCCGGTCCCCATCGTGAGCGACATTCAGTGCATGGTTGCATCTCGATCATCTCCGCTCAGAGCAGGCGCGCCACGCGCAGGCGCGACCGCGCGTCGCGGAGAACTCTCGTCATCGTCTTCGTGACGACGCCGTCGGGTGCGGCGTGAAGCGCATCGAGCCGTGGAGCGTCTCCTGCGCAGTGAGGCCGCTGCTTGCGCGCGCGGCGACCGGGTCGCCGCGCGCGCATGCGTGACTGGACGACGGGACCTTCAGCGCTCCGGGAGCGGCCGGACGCGCCCGAGGACGCAGTCCTGCCGACGGTCGTCGCGTTCACGATCCTCTGCGACCTCGCCGAGGTCCCGCAGCGACTGCTGGCGCGCGACCCGCTGTGCGCCCCGTGGCGCCGGCACCTGCGCGCGCATCCGGTCCCCGCCGGCCAGCGCGTCCTGCTCGCCCGGCTCGCCCTGGCCTACCCCACCGGCCAGGCCTCGTCGCCCTGCTTCGCTGCGCTGCTGCGCGACATGGAGCGCGCCTCGCTCGAGGCCGGGCCGGTGCTCCGGCGCATCTACTCCGCGTGCACCGGCGACGCGCTCGAAGCGCAGCTCGCGCCGCTCGGCTTCGCCACCCTCCCCGATTCCGCCGACGTCGAGCTCGGGGGCAATGTGTTGCGGCCGGACGTGTGCGACCTCGGCCCCGAGTCGGTGGCCGGCTGGCTGTCGGCACTCGCCGCCCACGACCTGCCCCTCGCGGCCACCGCCCTCGACGAGGACGCGCGCGAGCTCGTCCTCGACGGCCGCCGCGTCGCGCTCACCAAGCTCGAGTGCGACGTCGTGCGCTACCTGCGCGAACGCGAGGACCAGCCGGTCGCGCGCGAGGCGCTCCTGCGCGACGTGTGGGGCTAC
>Ga0136617_10000042_pt1 | contig 79240 bp, 70 predicted proteins | sample AntDrymUQ3222106_2_FD_129672 | JGI IMG/M metagenome (GOLD analysis project Ga0136617, IMG submission 129672) | Polar desert sand microbial communities from Dry Valleys, Antarctica - metaG UQ322 (21.06) | ecosystem: Environmental > Terrestrial > Soil > Desert | place: Antarctica: Dry Valley...
AACTGACAACTGACAACTGACAAATGACCCTGACTATTGTGTTGTATTTTACTGAAATCACGTATCTTATCGCTTCAATACTGTTCGTCTTCGGCTTGAAGCAGATGAGCCAGCCGAAAACGGCCCGGAGCGGGATGAATCTGGCTGCGGTTGGAATGCTGCTCGCAATCGTCGGCACGCTTCTGCATCGCGACATCGTTTCGTATCAGTGGATCATTCTGGGTCTGGTTTTAGGTTCAATAATCGGTGCGGCAATGTCTCTCCGAATCCCGATGACCGCGATGCCGCAGCGGACTGCGCTCTCGCACGCCTTTGGTGCACTGGCGGCCACGCTTGTCGGGATCGCGGAATATTATCAACACAGCAGCGAGTTAGGCTCCTTTAAAATGTCGGCGATAGGCTTCGAAGTCCTGTTTGGCGGAATCACGGTAATGGGCAGCTTGATGGCTTTCGCCAAGCTTCAAGGGCTGATTCGAGGCACGCCGGTAACATATAAAGGCCAGAATGTGGTCAATATTTCATTGTTTGTCGCCGCATTCTGCATTTTTGTTTACCTTGTCTTCTTTCCTGCCGCACCGGCGTTGTTTTACATAATGGTCGGGCTTGCATTCCTTTTCGGCGTCTTGCTCGTTATACCAATCGGAGCGGCCGATATGCCGGTCGTGATGGCGTTAATGAATTCGTACGCAGGTCTAGCGTCGGCCGCTACCGGTTTTGCTCTCAATAATAAAGTCCTGATAATCGCTGGGACGCTGGACGGTTTTTCGGGTTTTATTCTTTCGATTTTAATGTGCCGGGCAATGAATCGCTCGATCACGAACGTTTTATTCGGGGCGTTTGGCTCGGTCGCAACCGAAACGACGGCTGACATTGACGGAGTTATGCGGGAAATTTCGGCTGAAGACGCTGCAGTGCAGCTTGCCTACGCTCGGCAGGTCGTTTTCGTGCCCGGTTACGGAATGGCGACGGCCCAGGCACAATATGCCGTCCGCGAACTTGCGGAGGCGCTCGAACACCGCGGCGTTTCAGTAAAATATGCGATTCATCCGGTCGCAGGCCGAATGCCCGGGCATATGAATGTACTTTTAGCCGAAGCGAATGTTCCATACTCGTCGCTTTATGAGCTTGAACAGGTAAATCCCGAAATGTCTTCCACCGATGTTGCTGTCGTCGTCGGTGCAAACGACACCGTAAATCCGGATGCGCGTGATAACCCCGGAAGTCCGATCGCCGGAATGCCAATTATCGAAGTTGACCACGCTAAAACTGTTTTCGTGCTTAAACGCGGCAAGGGCAAGGGATTCTCGGGCATCGAAAATCCCCTGTTTTTCAAGCCAAACACCCATATGATTTACGGAGACGCGAAAGCGAGTTTGTCAAAACTCGTGCAAGCCGTTCAACAGGCCTGAGCAAAAGCCCGAAAGAAACTCTCCAGTCGTTCGGGGTCTTTCACGCCTTTCTCGCGCTCTAATTTGCTGCATGCATCCACAGCATACGGCTGCACGGTCTCAATGGCATTTTGAATATTCCCTGCCGACAAACCGCCCGCGAGATACACTTTAGGAAAAATTTCCCGGACTCGCGCTGCGATCTCCCAATTGAAGATTTCCCCCGTTCCGCCGTATTCTTCGGGTGAGTAAGTATCTATTAAAACGTTATCAACTTCGTATTGGAGAACGTGTTCCGCCCTGAAATCCGGTGAAACGCGAAATGCTTTAATGATTTCGAGACCGATAATAGACTTCAATTCGTTTACAAATTCGGGCGTTTCTTCTCCATGAAGCTGAACAGCGCCAAACTTGGTTGTACGGATGATCTCGACAATTTTATTCAAATCCTCATTGACGAAAACACCAACTGACAGAATATTTGCGGGAAGTTGTTCTACAATTGCATGAGCTTTGTCAGGCACGATGTAGCGCGGACTCTTCTGATAAAAGTTAAACCCCAGTGCATCGGCGCCGAATCTTGCGGAGAGAAGCCCGTCTTCGAGATTTGTAATTCCGCAAATTTTAACCTTTGTCATAAGAAGCTCAACTACAGACAGGGCGGGACTTTCGAATCGTGTGAATCAAACCACGGTTCTGACGCACACTAACATATTACAAAAATTCCCCATGTCTCAGCGTCTGCCTGGTGAAATCTTTCAAGGATTTTTCCGGATCCTCGGATTTCATCAAAATTTCTCCAATTAAAAACCCATCAAATCCCAAGGCGCGCATTTCCGAGATATCTTCGCGACCTTGTAAGCCGCTTTCCGTGATCATCAGCGCATGATCAGGCGAATATCCAATTAGTTCGCGTGATACATCAAGTGAGGTCTCAAACGAGTGAAGATCGCGATTGTTCACGCCAATGATTTGCGCGATCTCTTTTATTATTTCTAATTCTTTACGCGTATGAACTTCAACTACAACGTCAAGTCCTAAATCTTGTTCGGCTAGACAATAAAGTTTTTCCAAAACTATATTGTCTAGCATGGCCGCAATCAGCAGTATCGCATCGGCTCCGGCCTCGGCTGCCTCATAGATTTGAAACTCGTCGAAAATGAAATCCTTTCGCAAAATCGGCAATGTTGCCGCTTCGCGAACCGCCTTCAAATCCTTCAATGAGCCGTTAAAAAAATCTTCTTCAGTCAAAATGGAAATGGCGCACGCTCCGCCCAATTCGTAACTTCTCGCGAGTTCCGTAACTGCGATCTTGTCGTTGATAACGCCTTTTGACGGCGATGCACGTTTGATTTCGGCGATTATATTAATTCGATCGATTCGCTCCAGCGACTCACGCAATCGATGCGGCTTTGAACCCGCCCGTACTCTGAGAGCTTGATCTCTCAATTCAAATGGGTCAACTAGTCGTTTTTGAGCCTCGACACGCCGCTTTCTTACCTCGAAAATTTGTCGTAAAAATGTCGCGTTCATTTATTTGTTGCTTCAATTAAATTTTCCAGTTTGCCCATCGCTGCTCCGCTTCTCAAACTTTTTCTTGCGGCTTCGACGGCAGAAACTAAGCTTTTCGTACCGCCGGCCAAATAAATCGGAACCGCAGAGTTTATTAACACCAAATTCACGGCGGACTGTATCCGGCATTCGCCGCTCAGGATCGATCTTATCAGCCCGGCGCTTTCCTCGGGAGTGGATTTCTTTAATTCCGAGAGCGAGGCATTCTCCAATCCGAAATCTTTTGGAGCGACTCGAAAAACGTTGACATTTCCGTTTTCGATTTCCGCAACATGGGTTTCGTCTGCAAGCGTTACTTCGTCCAAACCGTCCGAGCCATGGACAACCCACGATTTTCTTGTCCCCAAACGAGCAAGAACTCTCGCGGTCTTTTCAACCAGATCTTCCCGCCAAACACCTATGATCTGATGCGGAGCGTCGGCCGGATTACATAGCGGCCCGAGGTTGTTAAAAATCGTCGGAACTCCCATTTCACGGCGGACTTTGGCAAGCACCGGTGATAGCGAATGGAAGTTCGGAGCAAACATAAAACATATTCCGAGGTCATTCAGACACTCTTCCGCCTTTGCCGCGTTCACGGACGGATTTACGCCGAGGGCCGATAAAACATCGGCGCTTCCGGATTTGCTTGTCGCTGCCCGGTTTCCGTGTTTTGCAACCGGAACTCCGGCACCCGCGATGACGAACGCAGCCGCCGTCGAAACATTGAAGGTTTTGGCTTTGCTTCCGCCTGTCCCCACGGCGTCAACAAAAATTTCGTGCTTTGACCTAACCTTAACGCATCTGTCACGCATTATCTTCGCCAAAGCATATATCTCGTTTTCGGATGTTCCCTTTAATTCCCAGGCCGTCAGCACATCCTTGATTAGAGATTCATCCTGTCCGGAAAGAAGAGAATCAAAGAATAGGGCAGCTTCGTCTTCCGGTAAATCTTCACCGCGTTGAAATTTCCGTACACGGTCTTGCAAGTTACCTGATGTCATATACTTCAAAATTTTTCGTTCTCGGCTATTTCGATTGCTTTTAATAAAGCTTTCGCTTTGTTGATCGTCTCCTGATATTCGAGCGCGGGAACAGAATCGGCAACGATGCCCGCACCGGCCTGAATCTGAGCCTCGCCGTTTTCGAGAACCAGCGTCCGAATTGCGATACAGGTGTCCATATTTCCGGAATAATCGAAATAACCGACCGCTCCCGCGTAAACGCCGCGCGGTGTCGGCTCCAGCTCTTGAATTATCTCGATAGCCCTTACCTTTGGAGCACCGGAAACGGTTCCGGCCGGGAAACACGAGGCCAGAGCGTCGAACCGGTCGCAGCCGTCCCGCAAGTCCGCGGAAAGATAACTAACTAGATGCTGCACGTGAGAATATTTTTCCACGCTCATCATGTCCTTCACTCTAATAGACCCAAATTCGGCAACCCGGCCGAGATCGTTGCGACCGAGATCGACCAGCATCATATGCTCCGCGACCTCTTTTTTGTCCGCACGCATCTCGTCCGCCAATTGAGCATCCTCCTCCCGCGTTTTACCTCTGGGACGCGTTCCAGCGATCGGGCGATACTCCAATTTATTCCCACGGCTTCGAACCAGCATTTCCGGAGAGGCGCCGATGATCGATTTCTCACCGATCTTTAGCAAAAACATATATGGAGACGGATTCAACGAACGCATCGCCCGATAGATCGAAACGGCCGAAGCACAGGTTGGTTTTGTAAAACGCTGTGATATAACAACTTGATAACATTCTCCCGCTGAAATGAGTTCCTTGATTTCGCGGACGGCGTTCTCGAACTCCGGCTGTTTCCAGTTGGAACGGATATCACCATTCGATAAGGCTGGATTTGAAAGCGGGAGGGAAATAGGTTGATTTTCGAGTACATCCTTGATTTTAATGTTGGCGGACAAGGCATTTTCATAGAGTGTTTCGAGCTTTTTAAGGTCGTCCGAACTTTCATCAGTAAAAACCAGAGAAATTATCTTAATCACCTGTTTGGCATGATCGAACGCCACAAGCGAACGAAAAAACATGAACGCCGATTTCGAGGCATTATTTTTATGAGCATCCTGTTTTTTTAAGGACGGCTCGAACCATGCGGAACAGGAAAAATCAAGAAATCCGATCGCGCCGCCGACAAATGAAGGCATTTCGTTGTCCTGTAAAACTTTATTGATTCGAAAGTGTTCACGCAGAAACGCGAACATTGAAATCGCCTGCGATGTCTCATTGGAATTGTCATGGATTATCACGGATTCGTCGCTGCCGCTCACAATCATCCGTGGATCGACGCCGATGAACGAATACCGTGCAACGCTTTCCCCACCCTCAACCGATTCGAGCAAAAACGAATTCTCCTCATTTGTCGAAAGTTTTAGATAGACGCTGAGCGGAGTCAAAAGGTCCGCCGGCAGTGTCTCGATCACCGGTATCACGTTGGCCAACTTTGTCTTCTTCAAAAACTCGGCGAGATCACTCATAAAGAATCGCAAAACAAAAATGCCGCCTAAAGATTGAGGCGGCAACTGTGGATAAATGTAAATCCTGATCGAGTCTAACGGTTAATGTCGGCTTCCGTATTTATCTGAACACCGCGAGCTTTTAAAAACCGCCGCCAACTTCGATCTGCGCACCAACTGCCGGAAGTGTTGATTTTTGCCCGATTCACTTTCACTAACTCTTCTTGTATCAAAAACTTTCGAGCCGTGTCAATTACGTCGGAGCATTGGTAACGTCAGTGTCTCGCTGGGTGTCCGGGGGCATCCTGCCCACTAGTTGTGGCCGCAGGATGCCGGTAAAAAGGCGGCGTTCATTTTTGATAAAGTCTTTCACATTCGCGCCGGAACTTCAATCCCCATTGTATTCAACGCGGACGTCAAAGCTTTTCGCGCAATGTCGGCGGTAATCACAAGCATCGCCCGCTTTACGACGTTTACTTCCACCAGAATTTTGTGATGGTGATAGAACAAATTAAAAGCTTTCGCGAGATTGAAGGTATATTTGGCCAGGAGCGCCGGCTCGTTTTGAGCCGCCGCTTGATCTACGGTTTCCTCCAACCGCGATGCAAGAGTCACCAAAGACCAAATATCGTCACCGGATTCCGACGAGAAGATTTCGGAAATTTGAGCCGACTCCCTTAATTTAACCCTGAAATCTTCAAGCAATTCGTTTCTTTCATCCAACTTCCGAAAAATCGAATTGGCCCGCACCGCTGAATACTGACAAAACGCCCCAGTTTCGCCTTCGAACGAAAGAGCTCCCTTAAAATCGAAAACAATAATCGTGTTTCGCGTGAATTTCAGCAGGAAATACCGCAGGGCTCCGACGGCAAGTTGGTGGGCAATGTATTTCTTTTCCTCTTTCGGCAGTTCCGCATGTCTTGCCTCCACCTCGTTTAACGCATTTTTCTCAAGACGGTTTATCAGATCGTCGGCTTTAACACCGAGTCCCTTGCGGCCGCTCATTTCGATAAACGGACGTTTTTTGTCATCGCCGGAAAGCACGAACCCGAGCTCTTCGGCGGCGGATGGCGAAAGCACAACCATCGCGTAGGCGAGATGAATGCTGGCGTTCTCGCCCTTATCCGGCGCGATTGCCGCAACGCCCTTTCTTACAATGTCCTGCGGATACGATTGACGGGAATCGATTACAGTGTAAACGATCTCGCCATCGCCAAAGTGCGGGATTGGCCCGTCTGCATTTGATTTTTCACCTGCAGTTGTCCAAACTTCCTTGCCGTCCTCGTATGTGTGGAAAAGCTTGTAGAAAAAGTCCAAACCCAGAATTCCAAGCTTCCACATTTGATACGCGATATCCTTGGCGGTATATGTCACGGATCCATTCGAACGCACGAGAATCTTGTCGGTTTCATGCTCGTCGTTGCCGGAATGCGACTCGAAGGGCATTACCCAGCAGCCAGCATGTTTTCCTTCGGTTTCAAAATGGATCACGCCGAGTGATTTCATTTGCTCAAATGCCTTCCGCCAAAAGTGTAGATGAAGAATCTCGGACTCCCTGGGCAGAAGGTCGTATCGAATCGACAGGCGTTCCATTGTTGCTATAATGCACTCCACATTCCGCGTGGCGACATAATCCGCCAGCACCGCGGTTTCATTATCGCCCTCTTCGATCTGATGCAGAATCTCGGCACGTTTTTCCTTCAGTGCCTCGTCGGTTTGGTAAGCCACGCCGACTTTCGCATACAAGTCCCAGCAGTAGTAATCGAATGTTCGGCCTTCGGAAATAAGTCTCGAATCCAGACGTCTTATATCCCCCAAATCCATTTTTTCGAGATAAATAAAGCCGACAACCACATCGGCAACCTGCACACCCGTGTTGTCGATATAATTCTGAACCTCGACCCGCTTTCCGATCCCTCGTAAAATGCGTTGGAAAGTATCGCCCAACACAGAGTTTCGGACGTGACCGATATGCGCGGCCTTATTCGGATTAATCGACGTATGCTCGACGCATATTTTGGGTGAATCACTTGCTTCCGATAGCTTTAGTTTCGGAAGCGGATGGGAATCGGCGTTTTCGGCAAGAAATTTTGCCCGATCAAGAAAAACATTAAGATAACCCGCACCCGCTACTTCCACCTTGCCGACGAAATCAAACTTTTCCAGTTCGTTTCTGAGTGTTTCAGCAATCTCCCGCGGATTTTTCTTTTCACCGGTTTGCTGTTTTATTGATTTGGCAAGCTCAAATGCGACGGGAAAGGCAAAGTCGCCCAACTCGTTTTTCGGCGGCACTTCCGACGCAATCTGCAGCAATGCGATATTAAACTTTTCAAAGGCTGTTTGCCGCACCTTGTCCCGTAGAACGTCTTGAAGTTGAAAAATAGTCATGAATGTTGTCTTACCTTTGTCAGGATAAAACAGGAATTATAAGGGTTTGAGGACGGCGAGGCAAAAAGCCCTGGAATTTAATTGTCCTTGCTCTCGACAAAGCACCGTTTGGAGTCCATAAACGTCCGTTGTTTTCGTTTTGGATGAAAAAGACTACACTTCTAATTTTATGAAAACGCTTTATTTTGATTCTTTCGCGGGCGCAAGCGGGAATATGATTTTGGGAGGATTGATCGAGCTCGGGGTTGATAAAAACGAATTGATCCGCCAATTGAGGAAATTGGAAATAGCGGATTTTTCACTTGAGATCGAAACGGTTGACCGGTCAGGAATCTCCGCAACTCACGTGAAAGTAAAAGTCCCCCGCGAGACATCTCATCGCCATTTAAGTGAAATAGAAAAAATAATCAACGGTTCGAGTCTCACAGAAGATGTAAAAACAAGGGCCGTACATATTTTCACGAAGTTAGCGGAGGCTGAAGCAAAGGTTCATGGGATCGATGTCCAGGATGTGCATTTTCACGAAGTGGGCGCGATGGATGCGATTATCGATGTGGTCGGGGCATGTATCGGATTCGAACTGCTTAACATAAAAAAGTTTGCTTGTTCGAGAATCCATGTAGGGAGTGGTTTCGTCAGGATTGCCCACGGAAAATATCCGATTCCCCCGCCCGCCGTCACTGAACTATTACGAGGAGCTTCGATATTTTCGACTGCGATCGAAGGCGAGCTCGTAACTCCGACAGGTGCAGCTATAATCGCATCAGTGTGTGATTGTTATGGTAGAATACCTGAGATTCTAGTTGATGGGATTGGCTACGGTGCCGGAACACGCGAATATGAAAAATTCCCTAATGTTTTAAGATTGATAATCGGTGAAACGCAACATGTTCAAAAGGCATCAACCGATCATTTGCTCCTAATCGAAACAAACATCGACGACGGTTCGCCTCAGATTCTCGGATATATCATGGAGCGAGCGTTCGCTCTCGGGGCACTCGACTGTTGGTTCACGCCGATTCAAATGAAGAAAGATCGTCCCGCGACGATGCTTTCCGTACTTTGCCAACCGGAAAAAAGAGGTGTTTTGACGGAGCTTATTTTTTCTGAAACGACCACTCTCGGGATACGTGTTCGCAATGTCGAGCGAGAATATTTGGCAAGGGAAGTCGTGAAAATCCATACTGAATTCGGAGCGGTTGATGTCAAGGTCGGCCGTTATAATGGCAAAGTTGTAAACATCATGCCCGAGTTTGAGCAAGTGAGGAAGCTCGCTTTGGAAAACTCGGTTGCTTTTCGTATTGTTAGAGACGCTGTGTTTTCAAAATGTAATAAACTTGTGCTCTCAGCGAAACCTTAAAATTGACGAACCATTTATGGCAAAAAAAGGTAAGAAAAGGGTTGATCTCGAAAAGATCGCCGCGGGCGTCCGGCTAATGCTCGAAGGCATGGGTGAAGATCCGGATCGGGATGGGTTGCAAAAAACTCCCGAACGCGTGGCGGATTTTTATGTCGAATTGACCGAGGGAATGTGGCAGGATGCCAGGGAACATATTATACCGCTCCCCGGCGATTCGCACGACGAAATGGTGATCGTAAAGGATATTTCAATAGCATCGGTGTGTGAACATCATCTCGCCCCGTTTGTCGGCAAATGCCACATTGCATATATTCCAAAGGGTGGACGTATTGTCGGCCTTTCAAAGCTCGCGAGAATTGCGGAAATATTTGCCCGGCGTTTACAGGTGCAGGAACGGCTGACGCAACAGATCGCGGGCACGCTTTTTGAGGAACTCGAACCGCTGGGGGTTATGGTAGTGATCGAGGCCGAGCATACCTGTATGACGCTTCGAGGAGTGAAAAAGCCGGGAGCCATAACCGTTACATCCGCAGTACTGGGCGGATTTCGAAAGGATCCGCGGACTCGTGCCGAAGCAATGAGTTTAATCAAAGGCTAGAAAAAACTCTCTGAGTTGCCAGGCATCATAAGGCTCTGGAAGACTTAATTAATTACTTTAACTGTCTGAAATCGGACATCTTCGGAATAACTTTAAATATGAAAAAAATTACTGGAATTTTGCTAATTTGCACTTTTAGCTTTTCGCTGGTTTTTGGCCAGGATTATACGAAACTTTTCGATGCCACTAAGATGCGTGAGCGTGTTAAAAGGCTTTCGGCGGATGACTTCGAAGGCCGCGGGCCGGGAACCGCTGGCGGTAAACGCGCCGCCCAATACATTGGTGACGAAATGAAGGCGGGCGGAGTCAAGCCCGGCAACAACGGCAGTTATTTTCAGAATGTGAAACTGGTAGGGGTGAATGCCGATCCAGATACCGAATTGCAGGTAGTCAACAAAAATGGAATCACCGAATCGTACAAATTCGGCGATGAATTTGTTGCAACGACGAGCGCCCAGTCGCAGGATGTAGCGGTGGACGCCGAACTGGTTTTCGCGGGTTACGGCATTGACGCCCCTTTATACAAATGGAACGACTACACAGGAAATCCTGATGATTATAAAGGCAAGATCCTGATGATAATGGTCAACGATCCGCCCGCGGCCGCGGAGGAGCCTAATCTCTTCGGCGGAAAGGCACTTACGTATTACGGACGGTGGACGTACAAATATGAGGAAGCCGCGCGACGCGGTGCTGCCGGTGTAATTCTGATTCACACAACCGAGTCCGCCGGGTATGGCTGGAACGTTGTCCGCACGTCAAACGGAAACTGGCGTTACGAAATTGCGAGAACCTCTGAGGATAAATCGCCTTTTCTAAAAATTAAATCCTGGGTCACAAACGACGCTGCGGCTAAGTTGTTGAAAAATGCTCGGCTCGATTTGGACGACCTTCGCAAGAAAGCGAGTGTGCGCGGCTTTAGGCCTGTAAATACCCGATTAAAGATTAAGTTAAATTTGAAAAGCGAAATGACGACTTTCGACTCGCCGAATGTTGTCGGAATTGTCGAGGGAAGTGATAAAAAACTTAAAAGCGAATACGTGGTTTATACCGCTCATTGGGATCATCTCGGTATTGGAGAAGCGGACGCAAAGGGTGACAAAATTTATAACGGCGCTTACGATAATGCGTCCGGTATTGCGGCCGTCCTGGGCATTGCTGATGTGTTAGCAAAGATGCCCAGGAAACCAAAGCGATCCACGCTTTTTTTGTTTCCGACCGCAGAAGAGCAGGGACTGCTCGGAGCCGAGTATTATTCGCAAAATCCTCTTTTGCCTTTAGCTAAGACAGTCGCGAACGTCAATATCGACGGTGTGAACTTCTTCGGTAAGACGTCCGATTTTTCGGCGTTGGGTGCAGAGCGGTCTTCTATGATGTCGATTATCAACCAGGCGGCGAAAGAACGAAATCTTACGGTCGAAGGCGACACGAAACCCGAGCAGGGATTTTTCTTCCGGTCCGATCATTTTCCGTTTGCTAAGGTGGGAGTGCCCGCGATCTCGCTCCGTCACGGAGATGCTTTCGTGCAGCCGTTGAGCGGCGATGCCGCGATCTTTTTTCGTGATTACACGGCTAAATACTATCACCAGACGTCCGATGAATATAAGGATTGGTGGGACGTTTCGGCTATGATCCAGGAAGCCGAGCTTGGCCTCGCCATCGGGATGAAACTAGCGAATGCTTCGGAGATGCCGAGATATAAAAATTCGGATGAGTTTTCGGCAGCCGATAAAAAGCGGTTCGTCAGGTAAGTTGGTTGAGTCGATTAGCTAAGGATGCGATAATTTGCCTTCGGAGGGGACAAAGGTGACGAAAGTAAATATTCACGAGGCTAAAACTAATCTAAGCAAACTCCTCGAAAAGGCGATGAACGGAGAGGAAGTCGTGATAGCTAAAGCAGGCAAGCCGATGGTTCGCCTTGTACCGGTAGAGCCGGAGAATAAGGATTGGTTCGGAATGGACGAAGGCAAAGGGTGGATTTCCGACGATTTCGATGAACTACCCCACGATATCATGGCGGCTTTTTATGGGGAAGACGACGATGAAAATCCTCTTTGACACGCATTTTTTTCTATGGGTCTTCATTGAACCCACACGTTTTCAAAAAATGCGAGAAAATTTGTAGAAAAAATACCGACGAACATGATTTTTTTCTGTCGCACGCTAGTTCATGGGAGATATCCATTAAATTTGGGTTAGGAAAACTCGAGCTGCCGAAGCCGCCTAAATTATTCGTTCCGGAACGAATAAGGCTCGCAGGATATTCACATCTGACGCTCGAACTACAACATGTGTTACGTGTAAACGAACTTCCGCTCCTGCATCGCGATCCTTTTGACCGTCTTCTAGTTTCCCAGGCAATAATCGAGAACCTGACTATTTTGGCGGTCGACCCGGCAATCAAAATGTACGAGGTCAACACGCTGAGTCTCGCTCAAATTTCGAAATGACACGAACTTTCTACATCACAACCCCAATTTATTATGCCAACAGCCTGCCGCATCTCGGACATCTGTATACGACGATTGTCGCCGACGTGATTCAGCGATACAAAAAACAGCGAGGCTTTGAGACTTATTTTCTCACAGGAACGGATGAACACGGAATCAATATACAACGCGCGGCGGAAAGAAATGGACGAACGCCAAAGGAGCAGGTGGATTATATTTCGGGCGAGTTAAAGCGGATGTTTCACGATTTTAAACTGGATGGCGAGAACGGCGGATACGATATTTTTATGCGGACGACGGAGCCGTTTCATTACGAAGGCGTTCAGCATCTATGGCGTGAGATCGCTGCGAATAAAACTCCGAAAGGCAACGACACAATTTACAAAGGTTTTTACGAAGGCTGGTTTTGTGCCCCGTGTGCCGAGTATAAAAATGAGGATGCCTATAATCTGCCGGAAAATTCTGAGATTCCGTACTGCCTGATCCACGAACGCCCGCTCGATAAAGTTTCGGAGGAAAGCTATTTTTTCCGATTATCGGATTATGACGAGTTCCTGCTCGAACTCATCGAAAAGGATGCCGGTCTGATTCGTCCGGATGGTCGGCGGAATGAAGTGGTCTCTTTTATCAAAGGCGGCTTGCAGGATCTCTCGATAAGCCGCGAAAGGAAGTCCGTTTCATGGGGCGTGCCGGTGCCCGGTGACGAAAGTCACGTTATGTACGTCTGGGTCGACGCGCTGTCGAATTACATCACGGCGATCGGATACGGGAATTTACGGCAGGATGCCGCGAATTTTGAAAAATATTGGCCGACCTCGATGCATCTCGTAGGCAAGGACATTTTGCGTTTTCACACGGTTTATTGGATGTCGTTTCTCGCTGCGGCCGGTCTCGAACAACCGAAAACGGTTTATGCTCACGGAATGTGGCTGGACTCGAACGGCCGTAAGATGGGTAAAACATTGGGAAATGTGATTGAAGTTGATATATTGCATGAACATTTTCAAGTGGACGCATTACGCTATTTTTTGCTGCGCGAAATGGTTTTCGGCCAGGACGGGAAGTTCGGATATGCGAATCTGATCGACCGTGTAAACGCCGATCTCGCTAGCGGCCTGGGAAATTTGGCAAGCCGTACGTTTTCGATGATCAATAAGTATCGCGAAGGTTTGGTTTCGAGCGGTAAGATTGCCGAGAAGAACTACATTCACGCGCGCCGGGCAGGCCTCGATCCGGACGGCGGAGAAATCGTTTCCGTTCTCGAGCATGCCCGCGACGAATTTCTGCGGCGCTTCGATAATTTCGAATTCAGCCAGGCGTTAGAAAATCTTTGGACGGTTATTGCACGCATAGATAAAATGATCTCCGATGCCAAACCGTGGGAACTGGTCAAGGAAGAAAAACAGGCTGAAACGCTGAACGCCGTTTTATATCGAGCCTGTGAAACGCTTCGATGGCTCACGGTGTTGCTTTATCCCGTGATGCCTGAGGCATCGCGAAATATCTTCAGGCAGATTGGTCTAACAGAAGACATCGCCAAGATAGATCCGGCAAGTATGAAATGGGGAAGCCTACAAACCGGAACAGCGATCGGCGCGTCCGAAGCCGTGTTTCCACGAATCGATAAAAACAAGGTTATGAGCGAAATAAAATCAGAACCGCAAGCAACGGACGTCCCGTCAGAACCGGAAGCGGTAGCGACCGGATTCCCAGCCGGAGTACACGACACTAAGCGACAACAGTCAACGTCAATACCACCTGCGATGACGGGTGGTAGCTTGTCGTCAGTACCACCTGCGGTAGCGGGCGGGTTAACACAAAAGAGCGAAACCGATGAGGCAGCAGATTTTATCACAATAGACGATTTCCTAAAGGTCGAACTCCGCGTAGGCGAGATAAAAGTGGCCGAACGCGTGCCAAAAGCCGACAAACTCCTGCGTTTCGAAGTCGATCTCGGTGAGGAGCAGCCGCGTCAAATCCTCGCCGGCCTAGCCGAATACTATGAACCCGAAAAACTAATCGGCCGCAAAGTCGTCGTCGTCGCCAACCTGAAACCCCGAAAAATGCGAGGCCTCGAATCGCAGGGCATGATCTGCGCCGCGTCGTTAGCCGAGGAAGATACGCCGGCGTTAGCGACCTTTTTGGAAGATGTTAAGATTGGAGCTAGATTGAAGTGAGCCTGTGAAGACTGTCTAAATATTTAATTTTGAATACAGCAAGTCTCCGACGAAGGCTTGTGTCGAATTTGAGTCAATTACCAAGAAATTTTCTAATTCTTTTATCCTTATCGAAAATCGATAATGCAATTTGAATGGGATCCAGAAAAAGCGGCCTCAAATTTAAAGAAGCACGGCGTGAGTTTCGAAGAGGCTTCCACGGTCTGGCAGGACTACTTCAATATTGAGTTGTTTGACCACGATCAGTCGGTTGAGGAACATCGGTTTCTCATGATCGGCGAGTCTAAGGAGCAAAGGTTGCTGATAATTTCCTTCACCGAACGTGAAAATATGATTAGAATAATAAAGTTCGAGAGAATTAACACCGGCCGAGCAAAGAGAATATGAACACGGACATTCTGAATGACGATTTGAAGCCTGAGTACGACCTCACTAAATACAAGGTTCGACGGGTCGGCGAAGGACGACGCCTGTTAAATCAGATAAAACTCGATGTCGATGTAGCAAGGGTCTTTCCCGATTCCGATTCGGTAAATGAGGCGCTTCGTTTTCTTATCCGCATTACTGAACAGCACCGCACAGAATTGCCAACCAAGTGAATCTTATCGATTCCGACTGCCGTATTGACGACGAGGCGTTTGATGCAATTTAAATGGGACGAAGCGAAGCTGAGTCGAACTTACGGAAACACGGTGTCAATTTCAATGAAGCGGAGTCAGCTTTTGGCGATCCGTTAGCCTCGGTTTTCCGGACGAGATCACTCGATAGAAGAAAAGCGTGAGATAATAGTAGCGTACTGAGCGTCAGCGACTTTTAGTGATAAGTTTTACTAAAAAGGCGGATGATGTTATTAGAATTATCAGCGCCCGACGCGCGGACCGTGAAGAACGTGGGACCCACGAAAATGAGTGAATTGGAAGATGACCTGAGACCACATTACGACTTTGATTATTCAAAAGCGAAACCGAATCGATTTGCGGAAAAGTACAAGAAAATGGTTCGAAGGGTTGGACTGGATGCTGACATTGCAGATGAGTTTCCAACCGAAGAATCGGTAAATGATGCGTTAAGGCAATATGTCCGATTGACGAAGCAACCAAACTCGCAGATACCGAAGCGTTAATGCTAATCGATTCACACTGCCATATCGACGGCGAGCAGTTCGATGAGGATCGGGATGAGGTCGTTCGACGCGCGCGTGATGCGGGCATTATGGCGATGCTGAATATCGGAACCGGCTGTCCGCGTTCGGATGATTTTCGGAAGGCGGTTGCGGTGGCGGAACGGTATGAGAATGTTTATGCAGCGGTCGGGGTGCATCCGCATGATGCAAAATTGTACGACGATGCTGCTGAGAATCATCTTATCGATCTTGTTAAGTCGAGCAAAAAAGTAATTGCGTGGGGCGAGATCGGGTTGGATTTTTATTACGATCACAGCCCACGTGAGGTACAGACCGATGTGTTTCGGCGGCAGATTCGAAAGGCTCAAGAACTTGGTCTGCCGATAATAATTCACAGCCGCGATGCAAATGATGAAACGATGGAGATTTTAATGGACGAGTGTTCGGCTAAAGACTTCCGGGGCGGAATAATGCACTGCTTTGGCGGCACGCCGCAAATGGCCGAGAGCCTTATAGATATTGGCTTTCTGATCTCATTTGCCGGCACCGTTACGTTCAAAAATGCTGACTATCTTCGGGATGCCGCTCGAATTGTGCCGCTTGATAAACTTTTGATCGAAACCGATTGCCCGTTTCTGACGCCTGTTCCTTTCCGCGGAAAAAGAAATGAACCTGCTTTCGTCGTCCATACTGCTCTATATTTGGCGGAATTCTACGGTGTCGAATTAAAAAAGCTTGCTGCTCAAACGACGCGTAATTTTCTTGAATTTTTTCAGCTCGATGCGGGGCGGTTAATTAGATGCCGCTAAAGCAGAAACAAACGTAATAATCGACAATAAGATAGTTGAGGTCAGCAGTATCTTCGGAAAACTCCAGATTCGCCGGTCACAAAGCGGGCAGTAAAGGTCGATCGATTCATTTTAATACAGCAGTTAGAGCATACACCCCTTCGACTTATGTTTCGACTTTTCATGATCCGCACCTCGCAAAGGTGTGCTATCCTTTACATATAATATGGCAAAAGAAAATTCATTTGATATCGTCTCCAAAACAGATTACGCCGAAGTTACAAATGCAATAAATCAAACCAACAAAGAAATCTCACAGCGTTTTGACTTCAAAGGAAGCAAGGCGGCCGTCGAACTCCAGGAAAAGGACTTGATGCTAGCGGCCGAGGATGAAACGCGTATGCGGAACATGAACGACATTCTGCAAAGCAAGCTTTTGAAACGCAATATTTCGCTTAAAGCATTGGATTATCAGAAGATAGAGCCGGCCGCAGGCGGAACGGTTCGGCAAGTCGTGAAAATACAGCAAGGAATTCCCATCGAAAAGGCGAAGGAGGTTGTGAAGTTCATCAAAGACGCTAAATTGAAGGTTCAGGCTGCCATTCAGGGCGAAACCGTCCGAATTTCAGGCAAGGATCGAGATACGCTGCAAGAGGTCATCGCGAAACTAAAAGCAAACGATTTCGGAATCGATATGCAGTTTGATAATTACAGGAGTAATTGAATTATGATGCACGAACTCAATGGTGTCATAGAACAGGACGAAGAGTTAAAGCGTTAAAGACATTTGGTTTTGAAGTACTACGCATCAAAGGAGCCATCATTTCCTGAAACATCCGGACGGCCGCGCAACATTAGTTCCAGTTCATGCAAAGGAAACGATTGGAACCGGATTGTTCCATAAAATCCTGAAGAATTGCGAAATTACGGTCGAAGAATTTCTCGATCAACATAACTGATGCCAACTTTTGCTCCAATCAAAGAAGAATTTCTTCCGCAAGTCGCTGCCCGGAAGATTTTCGGCCTGATCAAATCCGAAATGGCATTGGTCGAGGCAGAGTTCGAGCATCAGGCCCGTTCCAATATCCAGGTTATAGATTATTTAGGCGATTACCTCCGTGCTTCGGGCGGTAAACGGGTTCGGCCGGCGCTTTTGATATTGGCTAACTATGCCGTTGGCGGGAATGGCGGGGCGGAAGGCGTGATACGTCTCGCGACCGTAATGGAAATGCTCCATACGGCGACGCTCGTCCACGACGATATAATCGACAATGCCGACCTCCGCAGAAGTCGACCTTCGGTAAACGCGCGTTTTGGCAACCAACTCGCCGTTCTTATGGGTGACTGGTTGTACATGTCAGCCTTTGAAACGTCGCTAAAAGAGCGTTCATTGGACATTCTGAATATTCTAACGCGTTTAACACGCAAGATGACTGAGGGTGAGTTGATCCAACTAACAGTGATCGGCGACACGGATATAACTGAAGACGCTTATTTTGATATAGTGCGTCGAAAAACTGCATATCTTTTTTCAGGATGCTGTGAAATCGGCGGGATTTTAGCCGGGGCAAACGCCGAGCAACAAGCGGCGCTGCAGGATTATGGAATGAATCTCGGAATTGCATTTCAGCTTGCCGACGATCTCCTCGATTTCACCGCGGACGAAAAAGCGTTAGGGAAGGCTGCAGGTGCCGACCTTCTGGAAGGGAAACTTACGCTGCCGTTGATTTTGCTTACGAGGGAGAATCCTCAAATAAAAGCGGAACTTGGGAAAATTATATCCGAAGGAACTTATCGAAACAGTTCGCGGGCAAGTATCGTGGAAAAACTCGAAGCACACAGTACAATCGAGAATATCCGCTCTATTGCCCGCAGCTTTGCGGAAAAGGCCAGAAAAAGTCTTGAAGTTTTGCCGGAAACAGAGTATTGTTCTGCATTGGACAAGATTCCGAGTTTTGCGATCGATAGGAACAATTAGCCGCGGAATATCCCTAATAAAAATTCTCATAACACAACCCTAAAGTAAATTCTCTCAACATGTTAGACGCAAATCTTATAGCAACACTTGAAACAAGCTTACGGCAAACACGTAATCTGCAAGACCGCATGATGTCGAAGCTGCGTGAAGTCGAAACGGAAGCTCAGCTACTCCGGGAGGAAATCGAAGCGCTTCAAACCAGCTCGGATCAGATGGCGTCCGCGATCGACTCGCTTTTGGTGACGATGGGTTCCGGTAATCGAAATCCAAAAACCGGTAAGGCGGCATCTATCGGTGATGATTTCCAGCGGCGGCCGGAAATCCGTGCCGCGCCTTCAAAAAGTTATGAGGGCCAAAATAACTCAACCGGGCGCTTCCGCAGTTCGAATTCGGTCACGTATCTGAATCAAAATCGCGGCGTTCCGTCCAGGAGCGACAATATAGAACCGATCAGCCATCGTTTTTCTGATAGAACGATTACGCAGGCATGTACGCTTTTGCTTCGCGAGGCGGGTGTGCCTCTCCATGTGAACGAACTTTACAATTTACTTATTGCGGGCGGCATGGAATTCAAGGGAAATAATCCGACTATTTCGGTTGCGGTTTCCCTAAGCAGAAATAAACGATTTCTTAGAGTCGATCCCGGAACGTTCGATCTCGTGATGCGTGAAGCTTTAAAACGCGAAGCCTCATAGGCCTCTTCTCTTGATCTTCAAGGCCATTATTTTGCCGCGGTTTTTTCTTGTTTATTCGAACTGTAGTATAATTCATAAACGTCCGGGCCTCTGAAACTGACCTGGGCGGCGTGAAACCGTACTCTGCGGGGAGCGGGCATAATTTTGAAACTTTTGTAGTACAAGATGAAGATTTTTTTATTGATATTATTATTTTTGTTAACGGGCGGATTTTGTGCGGAAGTAAATGCGCAGAAGGTAAGACTTCGATCGCAAATTACACCCGATTGTGACAGCAGCAATTCACGTCTAAAATTCGCTGATATATACGCCGACGGAAATATTGCAGTGCAGGGAGGTTATCATTGCCGTGGAGTTTTCATTTACGACATAACGAATCCGGATGTGCCGGTTCTTGCGAGTAGGTATAATCCGGGCGATAATTTACAGTTTCTGGAGGCGATAGTCATCGGAAACCGAGGTTATTTCGGCAGCGGCGATGAAGGCGGCGTTCATATTGTCGACCTGACAAATCTTTCGAACCCGCAGCTTCTGGGTGTCGTCAATTCGAAAAGGGGCAATGGATATAATTCGATACACGAAATGGTCGTGTTCAGTCAAAATGGCAGCACCTATCTCGTCGAAAACTTTAATAGTGTTAACGGCATCAAGATTTTAAAGGTTATTAATGTCAGCAATCCCGCGTCTCCTGTTTTTGTACGTGATATCGACCCCACGGAAGTTCGGTGGGTCCACGCAATGCACATCCGGGGCAATCGAATGTTTACGTCGGGATGGGGAAATTCCGAAGTTCGCGGAAGAACGGAAATTTACGACATATCCAATCTCGGCACACAAGCTCCGGTCTTGTTGGGCTTTATCGAGGATTCGTCGGGCATTACCGCCGGCAATAACATGCACAGCAGTTGGTCGAGCGAGGACGGAAATTTCCTTTACAGCGCAAGAGAAACGAACAACGGCACCGCCGACCTCCGCGTTTACGATATTTCGAATCCTGCTGTTCCGCTCCTGGTCAGGACTCTCAGTACGACCGGCCTTGGCCTGAATGCGGTCTCGCCACATAATCCGGCCGTTGTTGGTAATCTCCTTTATGTTTCATGGTATCAAGCAGGTGTGCAGGTGTTCGATATTTCGATACCGAGCAATCCAAGACGGATCGGGCAGTACGATACGTATCAAACGGCTTTTGCTCCAACCGAAGGAGAGCGGGAGGCGCTTTTGGAAGCTGAACCCTGGGACATGATCTGCGGAAGCGCTTTCAGACAAAACGCCCTGCCGACCACATATACTGGTAATTGGGCGGTGCACCCGTTTCTCGGCCCCAACAAGATTCTTGCCGGCGATCTAACTCACGGTCTGTTGATCCTCGACGCAAGCGCAATCGCCAGCCCGCTCAAAAATCGGGTTTCCGATTTCGACGGCGATCGTAAAACGGATTTTTCCGTGTTTACGCCGACGACCGGCGTGTGGCAGGTTGAATCGAGTTCCACCGGAGCGGTGAATGCGTTCACGTACGGTACCGTCGGCGATCAAATCGTTACCGGCGATTACGACGGCGATGGAAAATCGGACATTGCCGTATTCAGGCCTTCGAACGGTTTCTGGTATATTTTGGGGAGCTCGACCGGATACTGGGTCACGTCGTTCGGTGTAAGCGGTGATGTCCCGGTTCCCGCCGATTACGATGCCGACGGCCGGACCGATATCGCAGTTTGGCGTCCGTCAACCGGAATTTGGTATATCATTCAAAGCACGCTCGGTTATCGGGTTCTGCAATGGGGCGTCGATGGCGATAAGGCATTTGCGGGGGATTATGAGGGTGACGGAAAGGCCGATATCGTGATCTGGAGACCTTCAAACGGCACCTGGTATATTATCCCGAGTTCTTCAAGTATACCAACCTATACTGTTTGGGGCGAAAACGGCGACAGGCCTTTGCTTGCTGATTTCGACGGCGACGAAAGAGCGGAATATGTCGTGTTTCGCCCGTCCAACGGCACATGGTACATCCTGAATCCCGTCAATAGTTCATTCATGGCACAGACATTTGGTACGGCGGAAGACTTACCCATGCCGGCGGATTATGACGGTGACGGAAAAGCGGATCTCGCAGTTTTTAGGCCGAGCACGAGTGTTTGGTACCGACTGAACAGCTCAAACGGTGGTTTTGTTATTCGAGCGTTTGGACAAAACGGTGATAAGCCGTCGCCTTTTTCGGTGCAGCCGCAATAGACCTTTGCAAATAATCGAAAAATTTACCCGAAGTCGAACACGTAATTTGACTTTGGGCTTTTTGTTTTTATGATCGCTGTATTGAATTACATCTACAATTCTCAGCGGCGTGCCGTCCGTTTGACCTTGAAACGGATCTCACGCCATCGGCAGAAGCGTTACAGGAAGAGCTCGAAAACGGCGAGATTAGTGTGAAGCTTGCTGCGGCGCGGATGGTAACGCAGGCTATGAGAGTTTGCTAGTAGTGGTTATCCATTGAGGACAAACGAGGCGACAAAGGTGCCGCCACGAGAGCCGGCATGATGCCGGCGTTAAGATTTCTGGTAGGCCGTGCAGGGATTGAACCTGCGACCCGCGGATTAAGAGTCCGCTGCTCTACCAACTGAGCTAACGACCCGAAAACTCAAGAATTATAACAATAAAGAAATTCAAAGTCCAAAATGCGAAATCACTGAGTCTAAGCGTTCGTTATTTGGCTAAAAGTTAAGTTTCGGACAGAATAGAAGCGAATGAACGAATGTCCAAAATGCGAGCTTTGTTTCGCGGAGAATATAACTTATTGTCCCCAGGATCAGACAACGACGCGCCATACTTTGCCCGGCGATCAGCTTCTTGCAGGCCGATATTTTCTCGAGAGGCGAATTGGCCGCGGCGCGATGGGACAGGTCTATCTGGCGAAAGACAAAAAGTTCGATACCAGAAAGGTCGCCGTGAAAACCGTACGGCAGGACATTTTGAGCAGCGAAGATTTGGAGGAAGGTGAGGCGATCATACGGTTTGAACGCGAAGCCCAGGCCGCGGCCTCGATCCAGCATCCGAATACCGTAAGCGTCACGGATTTTGGCGAAACATCAGACGGAGTTTTTTATCTTGTAATGGAGTACGTCGAGGGCGAAACTCTTCATCGGCTTCTCCGGCGCGAGGGAACTTTGCCTGTAAAGCGCGCAGTAAGAATGCTGCGACAGATCGCCGACGGCGTGGATGCCGCGCACGACATAGGCATTTTGCACCGGGATTTAAAGCCGGCAAATATTTTCCTTATGCAAAAGGGAAAAGGCGGCGACGGTTTTATAAAGGTAGGTGATTTCGGGCTCGCGAAAATAATCAATCAAACCGTCACGCACATTAGCTCCAACGCCACGCCTTCGTCGCGCGGAATAATCGGAACACCCGAATTCATGTCGCCCGAACAGATGCAGCCCGAAATGGGCGTGGACGTACGGGCGGACATTTACGCTCTCGGCACGATCGCGTATTTGATGCTTGGAGGAAAAACACCGTTCAGCGGCGATATGATGCAGCTGGTGATGCAGAAGATCATGCATAAACCGCCGCCGCTTTCCACGCTCCGGACAGACATTCCGGCGAATGTTGACCGAGTAATAATGCAGTCGCTTGAAATTGATGCCGCCAATCGTCCCGCCTCGGTTTCTGCATGGATAACGAAGCTGGAACAGGCCGCTGATGAAATGGTGGAGGGCAAACGCCCCGGGATATCGCGACTCGTCGTGTTGGCGCCGATGGCGGCTGAAGTCTATGTGGACGATGAACGAAAGGGAAGCATCGGCAGTTCGGGACGATTCGTAATGAGCGATATTCCCGCCGGGCAGCATATTTTGAGAGTTTCGAAACCGGGCGAACGCGATGATGAACGTGTCATCGAGATCCGCGAAGGTGCCAATGAACAAGTAATCCAAGCCCAGCTAAAATCGCTCAACGAAAAGGGCAGCCAGCCGTCGCCTTCACAAGGCAGCGGCGGAGGCATGCATTCGAGTCTGATGCCGGGAATCGTTGCTTGCTCGAATTGCAATTCCCGATTTGCCGAGGGTGTCAAGTTTTGCGGACGCTGCGGAAACGGGTCGTTCGTTTTCATAAACTCCGGCGACTCTCCCAATGCGTTTCCGTGTCCTCGATGTTCCAATTTACTCCCGGAAAAATCACGCTTCTGCGGGCGATGCGGTTTGAGCATCGACCCCGTTACGGAGGTTGCCGAAAGTCAACCAACAGGATATTTTCAGACTTCTCCGGGAAAACTGCCGCAGCAGGCTGAGCGAATTTGCCGCCGCTGCAACGGTTCCTACCCGCCAAATATTAAATTCTGCGGCCAATGCGGATACGGCCTCGACTAAACCGCGGGGATTTAGACTTGTCTAACAGGCGACAAATCGCCTTTCCGAAAATTCGACCGTTTTACCGAGGCTAATTAATACCAAAAAGCTTACGGCTATGTATTTTTTCTTGGGCGGCGTATGAAGAGGCACGCTCCCGCTGACTCGCGCGTTCGGTTCTTTTGGCGGATTGAGAGGATTTACAAACTCGTAACGCAGGTATATAGTCCTTTTGAGACGAGCCCAGCGAACTCTCTTCTCAGATGCTTAAGAATCAACTAGAACAGCTGAGGTTAACAGCTTCCCAACATACAGGAGAAACACGATGTTGAACAGGAATTTGATTAAAACGACGGCTCTTTGCATAACTTTCTTTGTACTTCTATCTGCCTCGGTTATTGCTCAAACGCAGAGACATTCTCCAAAATTGATGTCGCGAGCGCCTATCCCCGGCGTAGATATAAGCGTCAAAAAGAAGGCGGATGGCAAAGTAGTGGTCACAACACTGACAGATAACGAAGGCAGCTTCTCTTTCACCCTGCCGCCCGGCGATTACATTCTGCAGGTAGGCTCCGATGATGGCATTAAACTAGCAGATCGTGTATCGTCGTACCCTTCAAGCAGCGCTGCAAACGCGGGCGGTGCTGACCTAGCGGCAGCACTCGCCCAACAAGACGAAAAGACAAAATGGATTAGCGTGGAAAATAGCCGATATAAGTTCTCTATTGAGGGAGAAGGAGTGACAGTCGGTGAAGCCTCCTTAGTCGCTAAGCCTCCGGCTGAGGGGAAAACCAAATACAATGAAAAGACGAACGTGAGTACGAGAGTGAGCATTGCCATAGGAGACAAGGGCGTACAGAAATTTGCGGACGTAAGGATAAGCGGGAAGGTTTCTATGCAGGATTTTCATTAACGATAAACTGGCAAGCCCGTAATGGGCATATGAGAATTTGTTTCGCATAATTGAAGTCTGATATGGCTGTCAGTTGCATCGTGCCTCAACATCGACAACTAACTACCGGCACCCGGTCAGCCAATTCATCAAAAATTATAAAAAGCCGCGGGTGTTTAAGTCTGCGGCTTTTTGATTTATAAAATGTGCTAATTCATTATTTGCATCTGAGATCGATTGTTATAATTTATGGCATATTGGCGTGACGACTCAAATTCGCTATACTCTTGTAGATGCGTGTAACACTGCATGTCGTCGCCGGGCCTCAGACCGGACGCGATTTCACATTCGATCAACACGATACCTTCCTGGTTGGGCGAAGCGAAGACTCGCAATTTCGCCTGCCGCATGACCGGTTTTTTTCCCGGCATCACTGTATTTTGGAGATCGCTCCTCCCCAGTGTTTTCTGCGCGATTTGAGTTCGACAAATGGGACCTTTGTAAATGGAATTCGTGTGGACACGGCACACCTAAAGCATGGCGACCGTATACAAGGCGGCGAAACTGTTTTAGAAGTCGAGGTTGCGGTGGATGAGACCTCCTTCTCAGATTCGAATCCGCGCTCCTCGGAGAATACGGAACCATCGTTGATTACGGTCTTATGTCTAAATTGTGGTGTTCCCGCGCAGGCCGAAGCATCTCGTCCAGACGCGAAGCTATCATATGTCTGTGATGAGTGTCGGGACAAGCTGAGGAAAAACCCGCAGCCAATACCAAATTATCAGATGATGCGCATGCTTGGTCAGGGCGGTATGGGAAGTGTCATGCTTGCCCGTTCGGAAAAAGACGGGCGGGCCGTCGCAATAAAAACGCTGTTGCCTGAGGTTGCCGTGAGCGATCAGTCACTCAAGCGTTTCATGCGCGAGATCGAAGTCGCAGCGTCGCTTCGACACCGACATATCGTAAGCTATATAGAGCACGGGACCCACAACGGCATAGTATATCTGGTTACCGAATACATTAGCGGAATGGATGCCGCAAAGCTTGCCAAGCAGCGGGGTGGGACGCTCAGGTATAACGAAGTCGTAAAGATCATCGAGCAAACACTTTCGGCACTCGACTTCGCTCACGGCAAGGGCTTCGTCCATCGCGATATCAAAGAACAGAACATTTTGATCGATGGTGACTTTCCGGATTATGTCTCGAAATTGACCGATTTTGGCTTGTCCAAAAGCTATAAACAGACGGGCATGAGCGGTATAACGATGGTCGGAGATGTTGCCGGGACGATCACCTACATGCCTCCCGAACAAGTACGAGATTTTAAGGAGGTACGTCCGCCCTCCGATATCTATGCCGTGGGAATGACGGCTTACAGCCTTCTCACCGGGGCACATGCCCTGGACATCAGCCCCAACGCTGGTATATCCGAGGCCGTGAAAGCCATTTTCGAAAAGCCGATCATTCCTATTTCTACACGCGTGCCCGAAGTGCCGGCCAAGGTAGCCGCCGTCATTGAAACCGCTCTCGCCAAACATGCCGATCGCAGATGGCGATCCGCCGGCGAGATGCGGGAAGCTCTTTTAAGTGCAGTGTCGGACCTATAAAACTGGTTGCACCAGAGTAAACAATTGATACGCTATCTTTCATCTTGTTCCATGTTTCCTGTGGATAGTCGATTCTTCTGCGATGTCGGGAAGAACCGACGCATTGGAATAATTCGTAATATGTCCGGAGCAGTACGAAAGTTCTAAAGCTTAACTTCTTCGATGATCGATGTGCCGCTAGATAAATCACCGCTCGTCCACTGCCATTTTTCAAACAATCTGATTTTGCCGTCGGGTAGTGTTTCGGGCGTCGATACGCATTTTCCCGTCATCAATTGGCCTTTTGAGTTGAGATGTTGATAACGCATATCCAAACAATCATTTTCCGCAACCTTCGCGATTAGACTGCCAAAAACAATTTCGCCGCCCTCATATTCTGCCCAAACCAAATCGTCTTTCTGGTGATATTGAAAAACCGTCTCCGAATCTACCTCGCTATTTTCAGAGTTCTGAAGGGACGCAAATGTTTTATTATCGTAATTTATTTTAGACATAATAATTCAGTCTGAAATGGGACTAGAAGTTATTCGCGGAACGGTCTTGCCAAGCACGGTTAGATCGTGGCCGTCACCTTCGTTAGCGAACGCGGAGCATCCGGATCAAGCCCTTTTGCTGCCGACAACGACGCGGCGAAAATCTGGGCAGGGATAATAAACGGAATTGGCGATAAAAATTCCTCAATCTCTATCGGCATTAACACAGACCGTGAAGACAACGCCGCAATTTTGTCGTCATTAGTTATTGAAAGACAGTCGGCCTTCAGTTCTCGCAGACGATTAATCAGGTCGATGCTGCTTTTTTGCGTTATTCCCGACGGCCCGAACAAAATTACCGGAAAACGGCGTTCGACGATGGCAAGCGGCCCGTGAAAAAAATCGGCCGACGAGAATCTTTCCGCGACTACATAGCACGTTTCCATTAGCTTTAGTGCAAGCTCGTACGAATTTCCGTAATTCATTCCCCGGCCGACAACCACGCAGTTTTCCATAAACGCATAGCGTTCTACGATCTGTTCTACGTCGGGCTTTAATTTCAAGGCCTGCTCGGCAAAATCCGGGATCTTATGATAATCGAGCCTCTGATCGCCGAGAGCGGAGGCGAGCATATAAAAATGGAGCATCTGCCCGGTATAAGTTTTCGTCGCGGCAACCGATTTTTCGCGGCCGGCGTGAATGAGCAAGGTCTCGTCGGCAATTTTCGCCATCGAAGAATCGGCTTCGTTTGTAATACCGACGGTGTATGCTCCCGAACTTTTAGCCTTTTCGAGAACCAGATTTACGTCCACACCTTCGCCGGACTGTGAAACGCCGATCACCAATGCCCTATTCAGTTTCAATTTTGCATCGTAAAGGGTAATTACGGACGGTGCGGAAAGGGAAACAGGGATTCCGGTCGTCACTTCGAGAAGGTAACGTCCGAACAGGGCGGCATTGTCCGAACTGCCGCGAGCCACGAGAACTATTAAATCGATATCCTTTTTGCGCAAAAAATCGCCGAGTTTTGTCACTTTGTCGCGCTCCGCGCTAATAGTGCGCTCCAAAACCTCGGGCTGCTCCGCAATTTCCTGTAGCATTAATGACATAGACGTGATGTCTGACAATTGGTTACCAATAACTTCACGACAAGATCATCACAACGGCTTCGCCACTCACGACAATTTCCTGTGCTTGATTCGTACAAAAAGTTTCTAAGGTGACGATTCTTCTTTCCTCCCGAATCGCAATGACGGTCGCGGTCGCGGTAATCGTGTCATCAATAAAAACCGGTGCGGAGAATTTCATCGTTTGAGAAAGGTAAACGATCTTCCGCTCGATAAATTCGTTACCCAAAACGGCAGAAATAAATGCCCCGCTTAGCATTCCGTGCGCGATCCGCTTGCCAAAACGGGTTGTTTTTGCAAAATCCTCGTCCAGGTGAATCGGATTATAATCCCCGGAGACTTCCGCGAATTTTCGCACCAGCTCGTCCGTAATCATTCGTTGAGCAGAGAAAGTATCGCCAATTTGAAGTTGCATATGCGAATGGATTCACCGCTCCGAAAAATCAGAAATTTACAAAAGACGATCTCTAATTCCCATCGTTATCCGTATCCGGGTTCTCGCCTACACCCGACGACTCGCTGTCTTTATCTTTGGCCTCCGTCATCTCGGTAATCACGGAATTGATTGCCCCGCCGATTAGTATAGCCAGTGCCGTAAGATACATCCAGAGCATTAGAATGATTACCGCCCCGAGCGAACCGTATGCCTTGTTATACGTATCGAAATATTGTAAATAAAGCCTAAACGCACCGGAAAAAAGAATCCATAGGAGGATTGCGGTGATCGCACCGGGACTTATCCACACCCATTTGAAACTTCTAAAATTGGGAAGCCAACTATAGATCACCGCTGTTGCAAAGAGCATTACTACCAAAAGAGCGGCCCATTGTATGGATATCAAAAGCCATGGGGACGAAACCTCCAAGCCGACCGCTCCGAGAAGTGTTTGAACAAGTCTCCAGCCGGCGGTAACTCCGGCCAGAGCGATTGCTAACAGAAAAATAAACAATAGTGTCATCACCAGCGATTGAAGTTTTGTTTTCCACCATGCATATGATTCTTTTAACTCGTAAACGGCGTTGAGGGAGCTTCGCAGGCTGTCGACACCTGCTGACGCTGACCAAATAGTGACGAGCAAACCCAGTGTCAACTTTCCGCCCGTGCTGGTTTCGATTATTTCGTCGAGAGTTTTGTGAACCAGATCGTACGCCGACGACGGCATGATCTGGCGTAAATAGATATAAAGCTCCTGTTTCAGCCCTTCGGTAGACTCAAGCACAAGTCCGAACAAACTCACAAGCGCCAAAAGCAGGGGGAAAAATGCAAACGAAAAATAGAACGCAACTTGGGCGGCGTGGTTGAAGACATCTGTGTCAAAAGCCTTATCATAAAGCTCGCGAAAGAATGTCTTCCATTCGGATGTCGTGAAGAATTTCATTTTAGAACCATTATCTAAATCTCAGCTTTTAAAGCAAAGTTTTTCTCCGATCCGAAATAACACCCACTAATGAGCCGGTAGTGATCGTCAAAAACCTTAAAGCCCTTCGCCCCTTCTACATCTGCATACATTTGGTGACGATTTGCAATTTACCTTCGACGAATGTCGGATGTCTTTGAAACCCTTGGCACTCGGTGGTCTATAGCGCAGGTTACTTCATAGGAAATGGTTTCGATCTTCGCCGCAATATCCTCAGCTTTTATCTCACAACCATTTTGACCCCCGATTAGAACTACCTCGTCGTTTATTCTTACATTCGGCAGATCCGTCACGTCGAGAATCGTCCAGTCCATTGAAACTCTACCGACAACCGCAGCAAAAACACCATTTATCAGCACGCGTCCGCGATTTGATAGTAAACGACTGTAACCGTCCTTATAACCGATCGGAATTGTTGCAATGACCGAATCTCGTTGGGTGATGAACGTCCTGCCGTAACCCAAGCTCTCATTTCGATTCATATTTTTGAGATGCGCTATACGCGTGTGAAGTGAGAGAACTGGTTTCAATTCCGGCTTCTCAATTCCCTCAGGTAAAACATCACCGCCTAACCCGTAGAGAATGCCGCCGAGCCTTATCATGTTGCCATGAGAATCGGGATGTGCGACGGCTGCGGGCGAATTGGCCATGTCAATATATGTAGGGCGAAAGCCTTTCTGTTGGAAAATATCTACGGCATGATTAAATTTACTTATTTGCCCGTTTGTGAAATCGTTCTCCCGCAAGTTGTCCGCCGACGCGAAATGTGTCATCAAACCTTCAAGTTTTAGGTTAGAAAACCGCTTTAGCTCTTCGGCAAATTCGGCAGATTCATCGACAAGGATACCAATTCTACCCATCCCCGTGTCCACTTTGACGTGAATTGGTACCTTCGTTCCGGCTCTTCGGGCCGCAACATCCAAAAGTTCAGCCTTTTCAAGCTGATAGACCACGGGGGTTAATCTATATTCCAGTATCAATTCTTCCTGTCCATCCCAGAAACCACCCAGACATAGAATCGGCTTCAAAATCCCCGCCTCCCTTAATTCGACACCTTCTTCGGGCAAAGCAACAGCAAACCAGTCCGCGCCCTCAGATTCCAAACGTTTCGAGCACTCGGTAGATCCGTGCCCATATGCGTTCGCTTTGACGACGGCCATATACTTAATGTCTTTGTTGATAAAACGCCGTATCGATCGAAAATTGAAGCCTAAGCTGTCCAAATCAATTTCGGCCCAGGTCGGTCGGTGTAAAGTAGATTCAGACATCGATTTTTATTAAATCTGTCCTCGGCGGAAAAAGCGAATGTAAATAGCGTGTTTCTTCAGTGAATAGGAACACGCTCATACATCGCGTGTTCCACTCCTAAAGAAAGACTTTAAGCGTCCGATTCCCGACATCTAAAGTAATTTCTAGAGCGGAATATTGCCGTGTTTTTTCCGAGGATTTATGTCGACTTTATTTTGCAGCAACGAAAGCGAACGAATAAGCTTGGGCCGGGTCTGCGAGGGTTCGATAACCTCATCGATAAAACCGCGTTCCGCCGCGATATACGGACTGGCGAACTTTTCCTGCAATTCTGCAGCCTTTTCATCTTTATACTCATCCGGCTTGTCGGATTCACCGATCTCGGTGCGGAACAAGACACCGACAGCGCTTGCGGCTCCCATTACGGCGATCTCGGCGGTGGGATAAGCAAAGTTTATATCGGTCCGGATATGTTTCGAAGCCATGACGCAATATGCGCCGCCGTAGGCCTTTCGGGTAATGACCGTGATTTTCGGAACGGTGGCTTCGGCGAAAGCATAGAGAAGTTTCGCCCCGTGTCGAATGATCCCGAGATGCTCCTGATTTACACCCGGCAGAAATCCCGGAACATCTTCGAATGTGATTAGAGGTATGTTGAAACAATCGCAAAATCGTACGAACCGGGCCGCCTTTACCGATGCATCGATGTCCAAAACCCCCGCAAGAAACGCCGGTTGATTGGCTACAACGCCAACCGAAAATCCGCCTAACCGTGTAAACCCGATAACGATATTCGGCGCGTAATGCTCCTGCACTTCGAAGAAATAGGAATCGTCGACGACATTGTGAATGATGTCCCGTATATCGTAAGGCTGATTCGACGATTCGGGAACCATGGAATTCAACGCCTCATCGGCACGGTTTGCTGGATCGTTCGTCGGCACAAACGGAGGATTCTCCATGTTGTTCGACGGAACGAACGACAGCAATTCGCGGGTCAAACGCAAAGCATGTTCGTCAGAATCCGCGGCAAAATGGGCGACACCCGATTTGGCATTATGGGTCATCGCTCCGCCGAGTTCGTCTTTGGTAACTTCTTCGTGGGTAACGGTCTTTATTACATCCGGGCCGGTGATAAACATGTAGGACGTGTCCTTGACCATCACATTAAAGTCGGTAATTGCCGGAGAATAAACGGCTCCACCGGCACACGGCCCGAGGATGCAGCTGATCTGTGGAATCACTCCGCTCGCTAACGTGTTCCGCAGAAAAATATCGGCATAGCCGCCCAATGAAACGACGCCTTCCTGTATTCGAGCACCGCCCGAATCATTAAGCCCGACAACGGGTGCTCCTGTCTTCATCGCGAAATCCATTATCTTACATATCTTTTGCGCATGAGTTTCCGACAACGAGCCGCCGAATACCGTGAAGTCTTGAGCGAAAACGAAAACTTCACGACCGTCGACCAGGCCGTGTCCGGTGACTACGCCGTCTCCGAGATACTTTTGATTCTCTAATCCAAAATCCGTGGAGCGATGTACGACGAATTTATCGAACTCTTCGAAGCTGCCCTCATCTAAAAAGAATTCCAGGCGTTCGCGCGCAGTCATTTTTCCGGCCGCTCTTTGTTTAGTCAGACGTGCTTCCCCGCCTCCTTCCTCGGCGAGGTGCGATTTTTCCTTAAGGACTTCCAGTTTATTTTTGACTCGGGTTCCGGGTTTCATAGTAGTAAAAATATTCAGCGATTCGCTGGCAGCTCAACGACTCTCGATACAATAGCCCACCAGGTAATTGTATCGACAGTTTAGCGTAAACTGCGATATCTGCAACCGGAAATTTTAACCGATGCTTTCTCGAACGCAGGTGGAAATGTTAAAACTAAGTTGCAAATGACAGATATACAAAAAATTGCGAGCCGCGACCATTCAAAGTTGACGTTCGTGAGCAAAGTTCGTGATGGTAAGGTCGCAGAAAAAATCTTCATCGAAGGCATTCGGCTTGCTGAAGAAGCGCTGCGTTCAAAATTGTCTATCGAGAATTGTTTCATTTCCACGGGGTTTGGTGGTGCAAATCGCTCCCGGGAACTGCTCGACGAATTGATCAGGCGCAAACTGCCGGTTTTCCAAGTCGCCGCAAAAATGTTTCAGTCGCTCGCTGATACGAAAAATTCCCAGGGAATAATCCTGATCGCCGACAAGCCCTCGGGTGCAATACCGTCGATAGAGGATAATCTTCGAGTTGATTCCAGCGGGTTTTTTTTAGTCATCTTCCTCTACGAAATAAATGACCCTTCAAATTTGGGTGCTGTTTTTCGCACGGCCGAAGCCGCCGGTGTCGCGGGTATTATCCTCTCAAATGGCTCGGCTGACGCCTTTTCGCCAAAAGCCGTGCGGTCGGCAATGGGAGCAAACTTTCGAATCCCGGTTTGGGAAAAAGCAGACCTCGACGACGTGCTGGAATGGACGACCGAACTGGACCTGCGCTCGGTTGCCGCGGACATAAACGGAGCCAACGTGTACACGAGTATCGACTGGAAAATACCGAGCCTCCTTGTTTTTGGGTCGGAAGCCCATGGTTTAAGCCGGGAAGTTCGGGAAAAAATAGACGAAATAATATATATTCCGATGAAAAACACAGTAGAAAGCCTCAATCTTTCCGTTTCGTGCGGAGTTATTCTGTTCGAGGCGGTGCGGCAGAATTTGAGCGTCGGAAATAGTTGTCACGGTATCGATTGATTTGCGACCGGGGAAGGATTCGCATTCACTGCTGGAACATTTGCCGGGATCTCGTCCGCGAAAGCCTGAACGGCTTGTGGACTGTCGATAATGGCAAGCGCCATGGCTATTTCGGCCGTCAGCGTTTTGGCATTCGAAGCTTCGACCTGTGAAAGACGATTCTTTGCTTCGCCAAATGCCTGTTTCGCTTCCTGCGGCTTACCAGTAAGCAGAAAAGCACGTCCCAGAAGAAAATAATCTTCGGCCTCCTGCGGATTTGCGGAATCGGCAATTAGGTACTTTGCGGGATCATCGTCGACCCTTCGCCGGCCTTCCTCAAACGCAGTTAGGGCCGTATTATTGCTTTTCGTCTCCATTATTACCGGCGATACGGATGCCGGACTGGATTGCAGCCAAAAATAATGCCCTCCGGCGCCGATCAAACCGCCTATGATCAACAAACCAATAACAGAAAGCGCCTTGTTGAAAAGTGATCCGCTGTTTGCAGCCTCGGTCGATGGAACTTTTTGTTCGGAAAATGTGGTGTCTCGCTTTTCAAACTTTGCCTCTCGTTCCGCAATCGTACTGGAAGACGTATAATTCGATAAATCTTCATTTACGGATTCACTATTATGTAACTCAGAAGTATTTTCGGACACGAGAGCAGGCATATCGATGTCATTACTATCTGACGCACGAATCACGAATTCTTGGGAACGATCGTCCAGAACTTCAGATTCGACCGTTTTATCGAACGGTGACCGGGCCGAAGCTATCGTGACCTGTTCTGGATCCATTTCGGTGCCGGATTCCGCCGCGGTATACATTTCGGCCGTCTTTTCGGCGGGAAATCTTACGATCACCGCCGTGAGATTATCTTCTGCGCCGCGGTCATAACAAAGTTCCTTCATTTGCCGGCATATTTCAGCGGGTTCACCGTCCGACGACAACAGGGCCGCGATTTCGGTGTCGTGAATATGTCGAGTTATACCATCGGAGCAAAGTAAAAAGGTGCTCGAAGGAGGCACGAGAAGCGTCTTTGCATCGATCTGGACCGATTCCTCCGCGCCCAGTGCCCGGCTTATTACATTTCGGCTCGGATGATTGAGGGCTTGCTCCGCCGTCATTCTTCCCGCTCGCACTTCTTCTTCGACCATTGAATGATCCTGGGTTTCACGGAAGATCTGGCCGCTTTCATCTACCCTGTAAATGCGCGAATCCCCGACGTGCGCGATGGTCGCGATTTCCCCCGCGAGGTGAAGAGCCACGATTGTCGTAGCCATCGACGCCAGTTGAGGAAGATCGCGGGACATTTGAAAAATCGCACTGTTTGCCCGATCTATGGCTGTTGTCATTCGCTCTTCAGCGTCCGCACCCTCCGAAAGGTTTATAAAAGCTTCCCCAAGAATTTCCACGGCCATTTGCGAAGCTACGTCGCCCGCTTGGGCACCTCCCACGCCGTCAGCAACGACAAATAATCCGTACTGCTGCAACTCAAGAAACGAATCTTCGTTCTGAGGTCTCTTTTCGCTGAGTCCCCGGTCGCTAATCGCTGCCGAAACATATTGAGTACCATGCTCTATCATCTATTCTCCGATTCAAGATATCTTATTTTAAGGGGATCAGGTAAATAGTTCGGATGTAGTAATTACGTGTCGCTATCTATTGTAACACCTGAACTGTATCGTTGCGCCGGTCGATCGAATTTCGGTGCGAAAACGCCATCAGCATGCCTAGCATTACAAAACTCGTAATCAGTGAAAATCCGCCGTGGCTGACGAAGGGCAAGGTGATCCCAGTCATCGGCAAGGCTCGCGTGATACCTCCAATGTTTACCAGCGCCTGAAAGCCGATAAACGCAGCCAGCCCAATCGAGCACAGCTTGCTGAACATGTCCCGCGAATCTAAAGCGGTTCGGACTCCCGAGCTGACGAAAACGATCAGGGCAAAGGTTAGCAACAAACCGCCGAAAAGTCCAAGTTCTTCGGCCAACGCGGCAAAAATGTAATCCGAATCAGCTACCGGAATCAATTCCGGGTAACCGAGGCCCAAACCTCTCCCGGTCGTGCCGCCGGAGGCGAGGCCGAAGGTCGCCTGAGCCGGCTGGAAAGCCAGCATGTCAAACCATGCGTCGACATTGATTGTCCTTTGCAGCTCAGGATCTTCTTCAAGCATTTGCGGGAGATTCGGCTCCCTTTCGACAAGATTTTTGTAATAATCGTCGTAATCCGCCTTCCACCACGAAGTCTCCGGCGTCGGTGGATTAAAACCGTCGAGCCATAAGTGGAAACGCTGCTGTATGCGATGCGGAAGAACCTGCTTTACCGGACGTGCAAGGGTAGGAAGAAGTGGAATGTTTTCCTGCGTTTTTTCCGGCAGGGCGCCGACAACCAATATTCCGACAAGCAATAAAACGCTGCCGACTAGAACGAATCTCTGCGAGAATCGACGAACTGCAATTAGATACAACGTCGCATATACGCTGCTAAAGACCATCATTTGCCCGAAATCCTTGAGCATAAAAAAAGGCACGAATGGAAGTATTGCCATGAAAACAAGGGGAACCACGTCCTTTGCACGGGGCACACCCCAATAAGTCCGGGCGAGATTCTTGTACAACACCGCCAGAATGGCCGCAAAACCAATCAAGAACGGTATTTTCGCGGGTTCCCACGGTGTCATATTTCCTAGGGATTTGCCGGCGCTCGATGTTATCGCAGCCAATATCAGCGGACCAAGGGTCAATAAAACGATCAGGAAGCCGTTCTTCTGCAAAAGATCCAATATACTGTCTCTTCGCAGCAGGAGAAAAGCTCCACATAGCCCGATCATTCCGAGTAATGGATTGATCGTTTTGCCCGACAAAAGAACGCTCCCCAGACTGTCTTCAGAAGGACGAGGTTTCTCGGTAGAAAGATCTACGGGCGACGGCGGCGTCGGCGGCAAGCCCATCATTTGCTTCTTTTCGGCAGAGTAATTCTCCTGGATATAATGGAGCTGCAGCGTTTTGATCTTTTGCTGCCGAGCTTCTGCCTTGTCCTTTCTGGAAACGTATTCGGGATCGCTGAAAAGCCTGTATTGGACGGTCAAACCAATTGAAAATAGCAGAACCGCCGAAGTGTAAAGCGTCCAACTGCCCTGAAACTTCGTGAACTTCTTTAAGAAAATTGGCAGAAGAGCAAGTACTGTAAGCAAGCCCACGTTTCGAGCAGCCGTGAACCACGAAGTCTCATAACCACGGATCAACCCGCCGTAATAGATGGAGTAATGCGAGACCGCGGTCAAAACGACGATCAGGAAAAGAATGAAGAAATGTGATGAGGTTCGGTTTTTCAGTTTATTTTTTAGTGACGGAAACCAATATCTTTTTCCATCGCTTCCTAAATGCTCTTCGGCGTCGGTCTTCCGTGCATTTCAAGGGTTTATTCGTCGTGAAATTTACAGTTCGAAACGAAGCCAAGATACTAGTTTCCGCGTCGAGTCGGTTTTTTCGGAGTCGGTTGTGTGCTGGGAGCTTTCGGCCTGTATTGATCACCTAAAAGCCCCAGCTCACGCGCCTTCAATATAACGTTGGCGGCAATCGGCGCCGCGGTCCTCGCACCGTAGCCGCCCCCTTCGACCACAACCGCGATCGCGACCTGCGGCCGTTCGATGGGCGCAAGCGCTATAAACCAGCTGTCGGTTCGTTCGTACATCTCAGGAGCGTCGTATTCGACCCACTGGCCGGCCTCGTTCTTCCGTTTTTTCTTGACAGTTTTTAATTTTCCCGTTTTCTCGTCGTAAAGCGGTGCCTGCTTTTCTGCCGTCCCTGTTTTACCGCCGGTGCGAATTTCAGTTCCGCTTAATATACTCGAAATCACAGTCCCGGTTCCGCCCGGCTCTTCCGTTACGGTTGACATGATCTCCCTTATTGCGGCGGCCTGTTGGGGCGAAAGCATCTGTGAAAAAGCCACGGGCGGCTGATCGGCTTCGATGCGCGGTTTCATTAACTTGCCTTCCATATTTGCCGGTGCGGAGGCAATTAGAGCCATCTGAAACGGCGTCATCTGGCCGGCATAGCCCTGGCCAAAGCCTTCCAGTCCCAGATCGAAAAGCGAAATTTCGTTTCCGGTTACGATTGTCGACTGCTGGGGCGCTATCGCTCCGGCAATTGCTGGAGTGCTTGTGTTCAATATGCCAGGAAAAAACTTTTGCAGCAGTGCGTCATCGGGCGAATCGACCGCGCCGATACCAAAAATAACTGCGGTTTCGCGCATTCGTTCGCGTCCCAGTTCGATGGCAAGTTGTGCAAAATACTGGTTGCTTGATACCTTGTACGCAAACATTATATCTTTTTCCTGACAGCCGCCATCGCAAACGCCAGTGACTGTTCCGTTCGGGAGCAGTTTCTGCGTTGCATCAACTATCGGCCGGGAATTTCTGGAGGCCTTGAAACCTCCCGGATAACTCGGAAAAACCGCATTCTGCTTTCCGGCGCGAAATGCGGAAATCATAGTGAATGTCTTGAATGTAGAGCCGGGAACGTAAAATTCGCGGGTCGCACGATTTAGAAGCGGCTTATCACGCTTATTGCCTTCCAACTTCAAGTAATCTTCGAGGTTTTGCGCGTCGGCTAAGCTAAAGGAAGGATTTGAATAGATTCCTAATATATCGCCGTTTTGAGGATTTAGAACCACGATCGCCCCCTTTTTGCCCTCTAACTGTCTAGCAATAAAGGCCTGTAAATCCCGGTCAATAGTGACGCGGACGTCCTTTTGTTCATCCTCCTTCCGCTTTATTTTAGTCAAAACTTCCCAAGCCTCGGGGGATGGATCGACCCGCCTTTGGTAAAGAGTCCTTTCGAGACCGGGTGTTCCACGTTCCGTGCCGAGCAAATGCGCCATCTCCTTTTCAAGAGCAAAAGCCCGCACTATGTCGCCGTCGCCACCAACTTTATAATATGCGAGAGCACCGCCGAGTGTGCCGTTCCGATCCAGCATCCAACCGCGCAGGTTCGCCGCCGTTGTCCTCCGAGTGCGAAGGTCCTTGTACGCAAGTGCGTGAAACTGATCATTGGATTCGCCCGCAAAATAGGTCCAGTAGATTTGGAAGCCAAGCACCGTAAAGGTAAGGACGATAAAGACACAGTGCCATACACGAACGCTCCGATTGGCAATCGTTTGCGTAAGTTTGCGCGTTACCTCACGTGGCAGATTTTTTTCGAAAAGGAATTTCGGCCGTCTGAAATTGTCAAAAAAAGTAATGATGAGAAAACCGATTAACACACCCATCCCGATTACATAAAAAATACTTAATCCGGCAGGAGTGCGCTCCAACACCTGGCTGCCAAAGAGATATTCCGGCCGCAATTTGTTCCAATCGATTTGAAGTAAGAGGTTTAAGCTCATTTTGAGGCTGCCAATTCGTAGTCAATTATATCGAACCTGATTTGATGCTCGGGGATTGTGGGCGCACATCGATGTTTTTATCGTTTTCAGGTATCGTCGCCGGAACCGGTTGTTCGGTGGGCATAATTCCTTCCATCTTAGTCGTGAATTTCATATTTCCGACTGAATACGCTTCCGTATCTGACGGTGCCGATACGATGTCGATCCGATCCGGCGTTTCGATAAATTCAAATTCGATGTCTACGGTTCCAACCTTCAACTTTTCCCCTTGTCCGAGCGTAACGGTTTTACCGTACGGGATACGTTCACCGCTCACAAAAGTTCCATTCGTAGAGCCGGTATCCGCTACAACCAGACGCCGTTCGGAGGTAAGCATTAGTGTAGCGTGCCTCTTGGAAACACTCATATCGTCGATCGTCAGATCGTTCTCTTTCGTACGTCCGACAGATACTCTTTTACCTTCCGCGAAAAATTGTTCCTTTTGTACGTTCCTGCCTTGTGCGTTGAACCGTACAATCGCTCTCACACTTTGAGCTCCCGGAGTTTCCGCGTCGTCCGGAATCAAACCGGCCGTTTTCATTCCCGGAATCGTAACGTTCATTTCGGCCTCGCGGTCTTCCTCGCCGAATTTCTCGAATCCCACGAAAAGCTTCACACCGGTCGTAAAATAATCGGGCTTCACCTCAAGCCGGAGTGGAGCGTAGGTGTAGTAGCGTTTATCGTTTATATGATCGACAAGAGCGGTAAGAAGTTGGGTTTCGAGTTTTCGCAGCGAATCTTCTGCATCGGTCGAAAATTTGTCCCACTGCATTTTCAAGGTTATGTGATGCGGGACGAATCGCCGTTTATCAACCGATTCGCGGGCCTCGGAATCGACAAGACGTTTCAGCTTCTCAATTAATTCGCTCGTCGCGAGACTGCTGGACGGCTTCCATCCTCTGCCGGTAAAACGGTCGAAAGCATCGCCGATCTTTGTCAAAACTCCCTGAACGAGCCAATCCGGAGTAATATGCTTTTTTGACGATGAGGGTTTTTCAGACATCCGAAGACGGCTTTACGCTGAGAAAATAGATTTGTTGCCATTTTAACCGAAATATTTTCCAAAGAGAAGCAAACGATCACCCCGATCCTTAGAGCTTCAAAATGCGAAATTGGTCGATTCTGTAAATGCTTTTCTTGGAAGTGTGTTTTTTGAACTTTGCTTTTATAATATCGTATTGAGGTAGAGGTATGGCGGACTGTTATTTCGGGGACAACAGACTATTTCTTGCGGCACGATGAGAGAACTTTCGCTTAATTTCAGCAGACTCGACAAACGATACGATGTACGCGAGGCGCTCGGTCGTGGAAGCTATGCGGAGATCTTCATTGCTCATGACATTTTGGCTTCGCCGCTGTCGCCTCACACACTTGTTGCGATAAAAGCCCTGAATGTTTTTTTACAGGACGATCTCGACCCCGATCTCGAACGCACGCTTGTCGAGAACTTCCAAAACGAAGCGGTCGCACTGGATCGCGTCCGACATCCGAATATAATCAGCCGCCTCGGACATGGGACGGCCCGGGATTTGCGGGGTACTGTATTTCACTATATTGTACTGGAGTATCTCGAAGGGGGAGACCTTCAGAAAGCCTGCCGCGAAAAGAATCTTTCGCTTAAAAACTCGCTGAAATACATAGAGCAGGTTTGCGCCGGGCTTCGTCACGCTCATCAAAACGGTGTAATTCACCGCGATATCAAACCGCAAAACCTGCTTCTGAACAAAGACCGCGAGACTGTAAAAATCGCCGATTTCGGCGTTGCGAGAATTCATCAATCGGATTCGCCGATCACCCGCGTCGGCACCAATATATACGCTCCGCCGGAGCACAGTCCTCTTAATTCAGTTGGCGAAAACGTTATGGCCGTCGCTGCAGTGACTCCTGCGGCCGACATCTATTCGCTGGCGAAATCCGTCTACACATTGATCACTTGCGAAGCTCCACGGTCTTATGCCAACCAACAGATCAGCGAACTTCCGATCTCCGTCCGTGAAGAAGAATGGGCGCACGAATTGAAACGCGTTCTCGGCAGGGCCACGGCCAGCGAGCCGACGATGCGTCATCAAAGCGTCGACGAATTTTGGGCCGATCTGGAAGCACTGCGCCGTATGGCCGGAGAATTTGAGACGGCTACACTCGTTCGCGCTAAGCTGGATCCCGCTCCGCAGCCGCACGTCTCCCGAGGCTACACGCCGATCGCACCTCAGCAGCCGCAGTTCAATACCTCGAAGGATTTAAAATTGCGGCACCAATACGGACCAGCTACATCTTCTTTACATTTCGACCTGGATCAAACTCCTGCTCCCCGGCACCCCGCCATAAGGCCGTCGGAACGGATAGGAGATCACTGGCCTGAGCGGGAGCCGAAATCCCTTCCGATTACGGTCGATATATCTCAGGCAGTAGCTAACACTGGATCGGTTAAAATCAAGAAAAAACATGGTTTGGCACGTCGGCTTGCGACGCTGGCGTTGTTCCTGATAGTTTTTGCCGGAGTGTTGTACGCGACCCACATTTATCTGCGCGGTACGGGAGTTTTACCGGACATAGTAAATCCCTTTGCGGCCCAGACCGGCAGGGCTAATACCGATATCAATCTAAGGCCGTCGCCTAATGCAAATAACGAACCGATTGGTTTGGTTACCAGGAACTCTCGCGTTCGTATTGTAAGATCGCAAAATAACTGGTATCAAGTCGATGTAATCGAACAAGGCCGTCAGCGTGACAACGGGCTTGCCACGAACCGTGGATGGTTGAACGGAAAATATGTCGATTTGGACTGAGAGAGTTGTCGGTGAAGGTAGCAGTCCGATAAACTAAAAATACTCGTACATGTTGTTTCATATGACTGACCGCTAAGGAGTAGAATTTTGAGTGTACTTGATAAAGTAAGACGCTGGATCGACGGAGAGACGGCGGAGCTGGTACTGGAAGAGGCCGCCCGGGATGCTCAGGTAAAACCCAGAAGCCGGGCCGAAGACTTCCTTGTCAAGATAGCGCGTGCTATCGAAGGCGTGATGCAGGGAGAGATGGTGCCGCTTCCGCAGGGAACTACCATTATTCCGAGCGAATACACGATTTTTCTCAGTAATGACGACGACAAGGAATGGCAGGGGGTGAAAAGAAGAGGCCTTGAACAAGGCCTTTATCATATTCTCGCTGAACGAGCGAAGGAGATTGCCGGCAAGAGAAAACTTGAGACTAAATCATTTATTATTGAGCTTCGAGTTGACGGAACGCTGGAAAAAGGTGACGTTCGGATACAGCACAGTTGGGAGGAATCCGAGAGCAATAAAACCAGCGTTTTGTCCCGGCCGAAACCGAATCCTTCGGCTTCTCAGCAGACATCGACTAACCCGACAAGCCCGAATCTAAGGCTCGATACGGTGAAACCTAATCTATACACCCCGCCCGTCCAAGTGTCGCCAAGTTTTGCACAAACCGCCTTGCCGAGAGATGTTCCGCAGAAAAAGCCGCACGCAGATATTGAGCAGGCTGTTCCGATTGCTTTGGCAGAGACTGAGGAAATGACGAACGTGCGTGCGCGTTCGTCGGAAATTTACCGCCTGGAGATTTGGTTGAACGGCGTAAGACAAAACGTGGTTCCGATTTACCAGAACGAGATCACGATAGGGCGGGGCTCGAAATCGAAACCGGTCGATATAACGCTTGCCGGCGATCCGGAAATAAGCCGCCGTCATCTCATTATAAGCACCGATGGGGCCGGGAAGTATTGGGTTATGAATGAAGGGCGAAATGCCGCCGTTATCAACAATGACGAAATTTCACCTGGTCAGAAAATTTCCTTAAGCCCGGGTGTAAGCCTTGCGGTTTGCAGCTATATTCTTCGGATTCAGCAGCGATGATGGACGAAATCACTGCTCGGCCAGTTCGCGCTCGATTTGCGGTAGAAACGTCCGTCGCAGTCGTTGCGCAAGGGATTGAGCTTCACGCACCTGGGAACTCGCGTCGGAGAGATTGCTTTGGATCTGTTGTAATAGGGCCTGTAAGCTTGCTCTTTCCGCCTGTAAAGTATTGCGTTTACTTTCCTTTATCTCCTCGGTCTGCGTCGATCCCTCGAAAGCAACGCTCCGTTCGATGCTCTGAGGCTTAAGATCGCGTTCGACCTGAGCAAGCCGGGAACGGGTCAACCCTTCCTTTTCCACCAACTCGATGTGAAACTTTTGCAGCGTTGCTACCCGCTGTTCGGCCCTAACGAGAATTTCGAGACCCATTATAAGTTTCTGCTGTTTTTCGCTTAGCGTCATGCCTTCCGCAGCTGCAAATTTATCGACAAAAGCCTTTAATCTCTCGTTCAGCGTATTAACCGCCGCCGCAATTCTGGATATATCAACTGAAATATTCCCAAGCGGGTCCGTAACCTGACCCTGATTCTGGGCCCGCAATTCAGCGGCCGTAACGAGAAGTATCATTGAAAACAGGCAAAGTTTTAATTTCATGGCCATCTTCTCCTTTATGCAGAAATGTGACAGTAATGGAACGTGTCTTCCCTTATACAGAATCGCGACAGTAATGGGGTGTTTCAATTCCGCGAGGAGAAAACACGCTCAGTTACACTAGCGTTTCTGCCGTTTGTTCAAATCGAACCAATCACGATTTTTCACGAATATTGTTGCACACAATTTAATGGAAGCAATTTAAAAAATAATCGAAAGGGAATTCTCTCGTTTCGATAAGGTTAATGAGTTCGGTGAGACTTTTTCGTGCTTTATTTCTTACGTGTTCAGGGTAATTGAGCGCCGCCGCATTTGTTTCGTATTCGTCCTGGTCCAATACTTTGTAACTATAGTCAGTTCGAACAAGCACATCGATTTCGAGATCAACATAATCCAGCACGCCAGCCTTCAAAATAGGCGGCATATTAATGTTGCAGTAATAATTTCTTAGACCCCCTTCGGGTTCATGGAAACGAAATATATTGTACCAGCGATCCAGCCAGTAATATTCGTAAGAAACAGTGCCGCGTCTGATAAGACCCAGATCTGGATGGTTTACATCGTCGTCGAATTCGCCGACAAATAACAAAAGGGAAGCGTCCATCTCCAGTAATTCACATTTCCAACTTCTTCGGAGGCTCCGATCGAACTTACGGGAATTGATGATAAACGACTCTGAGTGCATAAGTTACACGGCGGAGCGTACCACGAAGACCGAGCACGGTGCGTGATGGACGACTGAATCGGAGACCGAGCCAAGCAAAAGACGCTCCCAGCGGCTGTAGCCGTGTGAGCCGACAATAATGAGATCGGCGTGCCACTCCTCGGCTGTTTCCACTATACGGCTGTCCGGTGATCCGAAAAGAACATCGCTGGAAAGCGACAGGCCGCGGACACTCACGAATTCTTTTAGCTTATCAGCCGTTTCCGCAAGGATCTTCGCAGCATTTTCTCTGGCCGTCTTTTCTAATTCGGTAGTATCCGGCAAATAACCGCCGTAAATATCGATGGCCATCGGAAGGGCCACATCAATGACGCTTATTATTTTAATCTCGTCGCCTTCTCTCAACGCCAGGAGTTTTAGCGTTTCGATCGCCGCGTCACATTGTTTTCCCCCATCAGTTGCGAACAAGACCCTCATTGCGACCTCCCTTGAAATCATTTGCAGAATGCACCGAACCTTCGAGCGATCAAAAAATGGTTAATATCAGGCATATTCTATAACATCCGCGGAAAAGCGACCGAAGCCAGAACAGTTATGGGGCCCGTCAATCGTCTTAGTCACCTCTTGAAACCCGGAACTGGAACTTTACTCCTGCGTTTTCTCCCCGTGATCCATCAGTTTTTCCAGAAGCTGTTTTAACATAAGTACCTCGGTGTCCGTCAGGCTCGATAAGGTTAGTTTTTCCAAAATCGCCCATTGCGATTCGAGCTGTACGCGTACTGCCAAGCCTTTTTCGGTTAGGAAAATCCTTGTGGATCTTGCGTCCTCTTCATATTTAGCTCGAGTGACAAAATCGTTTTCGAGTAGACCGCCGAGTATCTTGTTAACCGTCGGCGGCGCCAGCCCTACTCTTGCCGCAAGATCGATCTGCCTTTGCCCGTCGCTTTTCCATAATTCGAACAACACGAAAACCTGGCCGCTGTGCAGCCCGGCCTCATTAACGCTCTTTTGAAGCAGATTTCTGTGAGCGACATTTACCTTTGCGAGAAGAAAGCTTACGGTGTTTTCAAAGTTCATGCGCTAATTTAAGTATTGTATTTAATAGTTTTATGCAATTCGTTAGCAGGCTAATATGTAATGATTAGCCATCTAATAAGCTACCATTAGCATGCTAAGTATTCAAGTCGAGATTATTGTTTAAGTAAATCAAATTGTTATACACTTTTGATATGAACAACACGGAATTGCTTAAGCAATCGCGAAATATGCTTCTTGGCCTGCATAAATCCTTGGTTGATTTTGAACGCTCCGTTTACGAGGGAATCAACGGTCCAACGACCAGCGGACAATTTCTTAATTTGTTGATCGAAGACCCAGGATTTGCGTGGCTTCGAAAGTTTTCCACGCTTATAGTTGATATCGATGAGATGTTCGCCCAAAACGACGGATTTGGGAAAGAGGCGGTGGAAACGCATCTGAATAAAATGCGTGATCTTGCGGAGATGAAAGACGAGGACGAAAGCTTTGTCGCAAAATATCAGGCCGCGTTGGCGCAAGATGGTGATGCGGTAGAGAAGCAGCGAGAATTAAAAATTTTGCTGGCCTTGACGTAGGAAAACTGCCATTTTTCGAGGTAGGCCGACAGGCGGCTGTACCGTCGATAGAATCTATCAAGCTTTATTCCGCATCCTGAACAAAATTAATGCCTGACGGCATTGTCAGGCAAATTTTCTGCTTTAGCTACAACTTATTCACGGCCGCTTTTCTTCCAGTCGGATAGGAAGCTTTCAAGGCCTGCGTCAGTCAAAGGATGTTTTACCAGCTGCTGAATCACCTTGAAGGGAAGCGTCGCCACATCGGCTCCAACAAGGGCGCAATCGACGATATGCATCGGATGACGGATCGACGCGGCGAGCACTTCGGTTTTATACCCGTAATTGCCATATATCTGAACTATGTCCGAAATTAACTGCATCCCGTTCGTCGCTACGTCGTCCAGCCTGCCGATAAACGGTGAAATATATTTTGCACCGGCTTTTGCTGCCAGGATCGCCTGAGCGGCGGAGAAACAAAGTGTTACGTTGACGCCGGTTCCTTCCAGTGTCAGGATGCGAGTCGCCTTCAATCCGTCGAGCGTTAGCGGGCATTTAACGACAACGTTCGGAGCGATTTTGGCGTATTCGCGGCCTTCCTGCAACATTCCTTCAGTGTTCAAAGCAGTAACTTCCGCCGAAACATCACCCTTCACCATTGAGCAGATCTTCGCAATATGCTCCTTAAAATCGACGTCACGCTCCTTTGCAATAAGCGATGGGTTCGTCGTCACGCCGTCTATCAGGCCTAGCTCGTTCGCCTCTTTGATCTCATCCAAATTTGCCGTATCGATAAAAAATTTCATAATTTCTCCGTTTTATTATCTTGTTGTCGCAAATCAAACATTGAAAATTCGAAAAGTGCTTTTGCTCTTGCGTTGTTCTTCAAGAGTAACCCCGAAACACAGGAATGAAGCGATATTTTAGTGTTCTTTCGTCGTGTTTCGTGTTTCAGTTCTTGGCAACACAAACTTAGGACATTACAATCTGCATTACAAAACCGGATTTCTCAAAACTCCTGTACCTTCGATCTCCACTTCGCAGATATCGCCTGTTTTCATCGGCGAAACACCCGATGGCGTTCCGGTGGCAATAATATCGCCCACATTCAAGGTCATCATATTTGAAATATATCGTATCAAACAATCAACAGGAAAAACCATTTGCGACGTTCGGCCGTCCTGTTTGACAATTCCGTTCACCCTGGTCGTTACGCGAATGTCCGATACGTCCAGCTCGGTTTCGATAAACGGCCCGATCGGGCAGAACGTGTCGAATGATTTTCCCCGCGTGAACTGAACATCTTTTCGCTGGATGTCCCTCGCCGTAACATCATTCAAACAGGTAAAGCCGAAAACATAGTTCATCGCACCCTCATTCGCGGAAAGATCTTTGCACCTTTGCCCGATAACCACGGCAAGCTCGCCTTCATGTTCTACCTGAGAAGATTGCGGTGGAATAACTATGGACGAACCGTGTGCGATAACGGCGGACGGAGCTTTAAGGAAGAGTAGCGGCTCTGCGGGGACCTCGTTGCCAAGCTCTTCAGCATGTTCGGCATAATTGCGCCCTACGCATACGATTTTTGAAGGAGCGGTGACGGGCACCAATTCTATTTCGTCTATATGATAAAATTCGAGTGTTCTGCGCAGGTCATTGTCACAAACCCAGATACAGTCGCCGTCCACGATCCCAATCCGTTTCTCTCCCCCTTTTTGAAACCGACAAATTTTCATTCTTTCCAAGTGTTGGTAATCGAAACCACCCAATCAGATTAATTTTTAAACAATTCTATATGTCTCTTCCGTGTGTTCCGTCTGGTTCTTCTTATTCCATGATAAAAGATTTAACCACGGAACAAGAAGAACAAGGCGGAACAAGAGGAATAAGAAAACACGGATGAATCTCACTAATCCAAACACTATAAATCCCTTGTTGTTTGGCATTATTAAATCAGCCGGTTTAATCCACTCTCGAACTTTACTGAACTATCTCGGATACAACTTCGGAAGGCCCGCTGACATTTCCCGCTGTATCGACAGCCGTCAAATAGTAATAGTAGGTCACTCCCGACTCAACCTTGGTGTCCTGATAGGTGTTTGTAGTCAAAAGCTCCGGTGTAAGAAGCGGCCACTCCGGTTTATTTATATTCGGATCAGTAGACCTATAGATTCGGTAACCGGCGATGTCCTTTTCGGGATTCGTCGCGAAGAAGATCGAAATGGTGTTTAGAGTCGCTGCCAGCGTTATCGCCGCTGGCGGGCTAGGAGCGAATGTATCTTTAGGACTGATCCTGACAATATTCGACTCCGTGCTTTCGATCGGTTCGCCCCCGGTTCCAACCGAAACGGCTCTAACAAAATAAAAATATTCTTTGTCGAATTCGAAGAATTGATCCGCGAACCTCGAAACTGTCACGGGAATTTTGTTCAATAGCCTGCCCGTTTCCTTTTCTGAGTCAGATCTGTAGATATTGTATCCAAGTACATTTGGCGGTATAGACCCGTCAGCGTTTGTCGACGGAGCATTCCATATAAGGTTCATAGCGTCCTGCGTTACTCCAGCAGAGAGGGAAGTCGGGGAAACGGAAACTTTTGCGGCAGGCTGTATAAGGAAAAAGTTTGAAAAGGATGCTTTTTGACCCGATGCGTTTACGAGACGTACTGCATATCGCAGGCGGGCAGGTTGTCCGGCAAATTCCAGCGTATCCGAATAGGAAAGCGTTTTTAATCCGAAATCCGCATCTGCGATTGGAACGCTCGCGATGAGAACGCTCCTTGATGCGAATTCTTCCTCGGAAAGTGTCAGCGGGGAATCGAGCGGCTCGGCCAAACGATAGATATCAGCCCTGCTGATGTTTTGAACGCTCCCGTCAGAAGCATTACGCACCGGCATTTTCCACGCAAGAAGCACCTGACTGCCTCGCTGAAAACCGTTAACTTCAACTCGCTGCGTTACTCGCTCCTCGGGCGGCAAGGGCGGTTTCCGCTTGCCACAGCTTAATCCCGTAAGCACAACGAGCGCTATAAGTGTTAATGCTGTTTTAAGATTCGATTGCTTTAAATAATTGCTTAACTTCGAAACGTTAAACGATAGTGCTATTAACATCTGTTTAAGTCACAAAATGTACTGCCGCAGATTTTGATCCTGGATTAAGCTTCCGAGGCGCTCATCGACATATTCGGCGTCGATCCGCTGATGCTTTTCTTCCAACTCGTTTCCCAGATAGCTGATCTCTTCGAGAAGTTTCTCCAATAGCGTGTGGAGCCGACGGGCACCGATATTTTCCGTGCTTTTATTGATCTCGGCGGTCATCTCGGCGAGTTTTGATATCGCGTCTTCAGTAAATTCCAAGCGGATATCCTCCGTGTCAAGCAAGGCTTGATACTGCTTAATCAGTGAGTTTTTTGGCTGTGTAAGGATTCGCTTAAGGTCGTCGATAGTTAAAGATTCCAGCTCCACGCGAATTGGAAATCTACCCTGCAGCTCCGGGATAAGATCGGACGGCTTCGACACGTGGAACGCACCGGCAGCGATGAACAGGATATGTTCGGTATTTACCATGCCGTATTTTGTATTGACGTTCGTCCCTTCGACGATCGGCAGCAGATCCCGCTGTACACCTTCCCTCGACACATCGGGACTGCCCCCCGACTCTCGTCCGGCAATTTTATCGATTTCGTCCAGAAAAATTATGCCGGAGTTTTCTGTTCGTTTGAGAGCCGTTCGGGTAATCTGCTCCATATCAACCAGATTTTCCTGTTCTTCCCGAAGAATGTAATTTCGGGCGTCGGAGACTTTCATTTTTCGCCTCACCGTTTTCGTAGGAAACAGATTGCCGAACATGTCCTTTAAGTTCACGCCCATTTCCTCCATTCCCTGCCCGCCCACGAAATCGATCGTAGCATTGGAGCGATCCTGGGTGTCGATCTCAACTGTGCGGGTATCGAGTTCTCCACTCTGCAGCTGGCCGCGAAGTTTTTCGCGTGTCCGGTTTTGTGGAGGTTCCGTTATCTCCGGGCTATCTACTCCGTCGGTCTGCGTCTGATAATGCAAATTCGTGGGTGGCAGCAGAAGATCGAGCAGTTTCTCCTCCGTATTTTCCTCGGCGGCTCTCAGTACTTCCTCATAGGCATTCTGTTTCGACATCTCCACGGCGATCTCGGTCAACTCGCGGATCATGCTTTCAACGTCGCGCCCGACATAGCCGACCTCCGTAAACTTCGACGCCTCGATTTTTATAAAGGGCGAATCGGCAATACGGGCCAGCCGACGTGCTATTTCGGTCTTCCCTACGCCGGTCGTGCCGATCATGAGAATGTTCTTAGGAAGCACATCCTGGGCTATCTCCTCTGGCAGCTTTTGCCGCCGGATGCGGTTGCGAAGAGCGACCGCGACGGCCTTTTTAGCGCTGTTTTGCCCGACGACATATTTGTCCAGTTCCTCCACGATTTGACGCGGAGTGAGATCGTCGAGATTACGTTTATTCATTGTCTGCTTGATTTCACCGCCCAAATAGATCGCCATTTTTTAATGATAGTTAAAATTTTTCACCGCAGACACGTCGAGAATTAGAACAGATGGCTTCGAAGAAATTACGATTCGGATTTAATTTATAGTTGTGTCTATCCGCGTTCATATGTGATTCATACGCTTAATCTTTGCGTCTCCACGTCTCTGCGGTTAATCTTCGATTTTAGAGTTCCTCAACAATTATATCGGAATTCGTATAAATACAGATCTCGCCGGCGATCCGAAGGGCTTCCGCCGCTACTTCTTTCGCGGACATTTCCGTGTGTTTGACCAATGCCCGTGCCGCTGCGAGAGCAAACATACTGCCGGAGCCGACCGAGAGCAAGCCTTCGTCGGAGGAAATAACATCGCCTTTACCGGAGATCAGAAACGCATCCTTTTTGTCCGCTACTATCAGCAGAGCCTCTAGATGCCTGAGGTATTTATCCGTCCGCCAATCCTTGCTAAGCTCGATAGCGGCACGTTCGAGCTGGCCCTGAAATTCGCCGAGCTTGGTTTCAAACCGGCTCAGAAGCGAAAAAGCGTCGGCCGTCGCACCCGCAAAACCGGCAAGTATTTCCCCGTTCAGCAGGCGCCTGATCTTTCGGGCATTTCCCTTAATCACTGTATCACCGAGCGTTACCTGTCCGTCCCCGGCCATCGCGACCGAGCCGTTACGCTGAACAAGAAGTACGGTAGTCGAATGTACCCGAGACCTGTTTTCTTCGATTTCCATAAAAACTAAATGATATGTCTTTAATTTCAAATGCTCAAATTGACAGATGGCTTCAAATTGTTTGAACATTGAGTAGTTTATGGCGTACAGACCAAGAATAGGCGTGACGATGCGTCTGGAACTGGAAACTCGGCGTTTTTATCTGGGGCGTGATTACAGCGAAGCGCTTGAAGCGGCGGGTGCAATTCCTGGACATCTGGGGTTGATCCCTAAGCAGGATTATATAGCCGAAGCTTTGAACGGGTTGGATGGCATTCTGCTACCGGGCAGCAACAGCGATCTCGATCCGTCGTACTACGGCGAAGATCCCCATCCTAAATTAGGAACGGTTGTGCCGGAAAAGGATGAAACCGATTTACTGGTGTTGGCGGAAGCCGAAAGGCTGAACCTGCCGGTTCTGGCAATTTGTTTTGGAATGCAATCGTTAAATGTATCGCGGGGCGGCAGTCTTTATCAGGATATCGACGCCCAGATCGAGAATTGTATAAAACATGAACAGGGCTTGCCACGCGAGCGGAATTCTCATGGGATAAAGATTGCCACGGGCAATTTGCTGGAGTCCATGAAAGGGAGAGAGGACAGCGAACTGCAGGTTAAAGTAAATTCTTCTCATCACCAGGCCATAAAGCAGGTAGGAAAGAATTTACGGGCAATCGCATGGGCAAACGACGGCGTGATCGAAGGCATCCAAGATACGCGCCCGCATCGATTCGTTTTGGGTGTTCAGTGGCATCCGGAACTGTCATGGCAAACCGATGATTTTTCCAGCGCGATCTTTAAGCTATTTGTTGAAAATTGTGTCGAAAGGTAGCGATTGGCCGACAATCTTCTAAGTAGGTTTAGGCCAAGCTCGTAAATGGGCCGTTACATCGATTCGGAATTCTTCTTAACGTACGATTTTAATCGCCGAATATCAGGAGTTGAGGCACTGCATGAAGCTCAATCTTAATGATTTCGCTCCCGTTAAAGATAGTGGTATCAACAGAAAGTGGCGGAACACTGTAATAGTACTTGAAGAGTCTGAATCTATACTTCTAGTGTTAAGGATGAAGTAATGAGGCGTTTTTAGATGAATAATCCTTTTATTATCGGCATAATTGCCTGGTTTTTTCCGGGTGCGGGACATCTGATCCAAGGACGGATCAAGCGGGGCTTTATAATCAGCGGGGGTATCTGGACAATGTTCATTATCGCGATACTGAGTGGCGGTGCTTATTATCCCGGATTCGACTTTAAGGACGGAGCGCTGCTTTATCTGCTCAACGTTTTCGCTAAAGCCGGAAACGGACTTGGAGCACTCATCAGCTACATCACGTCGTCCGATCCCGCGCCCAACGTCGCGGCCATGGCAACGTTCGAATACGGCGGTCGGTTTCTCGAAACTGCTGGTCTTTTAAACTACCTCGCAGTGATGGACGCTTTGGATATCCATTTCGGGAGGAAAAAATGATTCATTTTTTGTATCTCGTTGGATTTGCGTTTTTTGTATCGGTTTGTTTCGGAGTTTTCGCGATAGGTTCAGCGAAGGAAAGAATATGGTACGGAATCAAGACTTTCGTGCAATTCCTTGGAATAAGCCTCGCCATTGCGTGGTTGCTGTATTTTATTCCGTAATGTTTTGTTCCTTGTTCCATAATGGAACAGTGGAACACGGTGAATCTGGATTTTAGACTCTGGATTGGATGTGCCAAGATACTGTGCAGCAGGCAGGTGGATAATCGGAACTCTTAAATGGCATACTCCGCTCCGAAGCGGGTGGAGAGGTTGGACCAAATCATTCAAAACACGCTTTTGGAAACCTGAGACCACATTTTAGGCATAACCACAACTCAGGCAACCAGCAAATCTGCATTCTCTAATGCCGTTATTCGAAACCGAAAGCCTTGTTCTTAAAAGTTATAATCTGGCCGAAGCCGACCGGATCGTCGTATTTTTTACGCGTGATCACGGGATCGTACGCGGCGTGGCGAAAGGAGCGAAAAGGCTTAAAAGCAGGTTCGGAAGCACGCTTGAGCTGTTTTCGGCAATCAACGTAACGTATTTTCAGAAGGAAGATAGTGAGCTTGCCTCAATCCAGCATGCGGAGCTTTCCAGATCTTATTTCGGCGAGGCAAGCAATCCCGATTTCCTGCACACATTTTCATATGTCGCGGATCTTTTAATGGCTTTCGTACCTCCCCACGACCCGAACGAAACGCTTTATCGAATGACAAAAGCCTGTCTCGAAGCGGCGTCGAAAAAGCCGGAAAGTCTGGCCGGTATCAGTCTCTATTTTGAATTGTGGATGCTGCGTTTAGGCGGGTATTTGCCGGACTGGAATCACTGCGGCGACTGCAAGAGCACGATTGCCGCCGCAGATTCTGCTGATTTGCGAAGCGATTTTCAGTTGCTGTGCCAAAATTGCCGTAAAACGCTCGGCACTACTCAAATTTTGCCTGACCACCGGGAACTTTTCCACAAAGTGCAAAAACTTTCACCCGCTAAATTCCTTGAATTCTCGGTGGAGAAAGAGAGCCGGGGTGCGGAATTATCGGCCGTCTTAAGACGGATAATCTCGCGGGTGATCGGCCGCGAAGGACAAGCGCCGTATATTTATAGAAGGAGCAATGCAGTTTAGCCCGACAATTTCGATATATCTCATACGGGCAATACTGCCTTATTTTATTTTCTCTTGGCTGCTCCTTAGTGTGATACTGTTCGCACAGCAGGCGAGCCGATTCTCGGACATCTTCTTTAGCGTAAATATTCCAACAAATTTGGTCTGGCAGCTTACCCTCGCCCTTGTCCCGAACGTCATCGCATTCACGTGTCCGATGGCGGTTCTTGTCGGCGTCATTATCGGGCTCACAAAAATGCAGGGCGACAGCGAACTCGTCGCGATACGCGCGGCCGGCGTAGGAAATTTTCAAATCACCGCGCCGATTCTTGTCCTCGGGGCGGCCCTCTCGATCTTCGCTTTCTTTATAAATTTGAAGGGCGTACCGTTTGCGGCGGGAATTGTTCGGCAAGTCGCTTTACAAACCGCGCTCTACAAACTCGAATCGCCAATCGAGCCGGGCGTTTTCAACACGGAGGTCGCCGGTTACACAATCTATGTGAAAGAAGGCGATATAATAAACGGGACTTGGAAAAACATATTTATTTACAGTGAAGACGAGAAGACGAAAACGGTGCGTCTGATAACGTCAACTAATGGGCGAATAGATTATTCAAACGAATTGTCGGAACTTGTACTCGAAAATGCGATCGCCTCGACTTTTACGAAGACGGGCACGGTTGAAAAGTTTGTTTCCGAAAGAATCGGTGAGGTCCGTTATGCGGTTAAAACGAAGCGTGGCGAATTGATCGATAAGCTCAGCAGCACCGAGTTGACACCCGACGAATTAGGACTTTCCCAACTATCCGCATACGCATTGAGCAAGGACGGAAAAGAGAGAATCGAAGCTCAAATATTATGGCAGCGGCGAATTATTTTATCGATCACGCCTCTTGTTTTTTGCTTGCTCGGCACCGCTCTGATATTGCGGTTTAGCCGCAAGGGAAGAGGCTTTGGCATATTCGTGGCTCTTATCGGCTTGATCGGATATTATCTACTTGCTTTTTTAGGTGAACAGCTCGCCAGGACAGAAAAGATTAGCGTTTTTGAGGGAAGTTTGATACCGATCGTATTCAGCTTCTTCGCGATTCTTTTGCTTAATTTCTCGAACAAACTCAATTTTCTGAGCAGCTGGAGCGAAAGGGGCAGGGAACTATTTTCGAATATAAATTTCAAACCCAACAGATTGCAGTTCGGAAATTTTTTCGTCGATTTGACGACAGGGCTGCGTGATTTCGATGTGATACTCAATTTGTTGACGTATTACATGCTAACGCTCGGATTTCTCACTGCGGTATTCGTTATTTTTACGGCTTTTGAGCTTTGGAAATTTGCAGGCACGATCGACGGCGGCATCGTCCTGTTGATGAAATATCTCTTTTTTCTATTGCCCTTCATATATATACAACTCGCACCGTCGGCGGCCATGGTCGCGACGTTGGCCACTTATGTAATCAAGTCCAGGCAGAATGAGGTCATCACGTGGACCTCGGCCGGTCAAAGCGTTTATCGGCTGCTGTTCCCATGCATGCTTTTTATGATCGTGCTCGGGATTTTTAATTGGCAGCTTCAGGAACGTATTTCGCCGCGAGCCAACCAAATCCAGGACGAACTTCGTATACGGATCCGCAGTCGAGGGATGATCGCAAACAAACCCGGCAAACTCTGGGTGGCGAACGACGAACGAATTTATTCGTTTGATCTCGCTGATGTTGCGTCTGATAACGAAAGGACAGTTAAAAATCTGACGATTTATGATTTCGCGGACGACAAGACAAGATTGCAAACCTTGTACCGCGTTCCACGGGCAATTTGGGAAAGGGATAGAATTAGATTCGTAGGTGATGCAGAAAAGGTAGATTTGAGTGCAGGGAAGATATCAGCCTCGAAGATAGCAGGGGGCGAAATCGCCGAGACGGCTAATCCATTCAACGAAGCGCGAAAGAAACCCAGCCATTTGAACATTCAGGAGACCCGGCAGCAAGCCGCCGGCAGCGATTCGGAGATCGAAAAGAGAAGTTTCGGCGTGGCTCTGGAAAAGAAGTACTCGACAGCTTTACTGCCTTTCATAATTGCCTTATTTACCGCGCCCTTTGCATTGTCGCTCAGCCGAAAAGGGAAGGTCGTCACAGTCGGCTACGCTGTCGGGCTTTGGCTGCTGTTTATGGGGGCGACGAGTGCGTTCGATCAGTTCGGCCTCAATGGCTTTCTTTCACCCGCCTTCGCCGTCTGGAGCCCGCTCATATTGTTTTCGATGCTCGGAATTTATTTGCTTTCAAAAATTAAGACGTGAGCGCCTCACAAAGTAACCTTAGAGCTTTTGCTTCTAAAATCTATGCTGGGTTGCCAGTTGTCGAATCTTCTTCCCGTTACGGTTTAGGGCAAACACTTTCGTAAAGGGCTTCGCCGATCGAGCCCGGTTTTACAGCCCCTCTTTTAGATTTTGAAGAAAACCCCGATGTTTGGATTTTGGTCAGAGCCTCCCTCGAATCATAAACGGCAGTTTTTTCAAACATTAAAAGCTTTTTTCCGCAATCTACCGATGCGTACTGCAGTATGTACGCTGCATCCGAGGGCAAATTGTGACGCTTATTAAAAGTACCTGTGTCTGACGGAACGATTTTCACCCAAAGCTGATATTTGCCCGACCCGTTTTCTCTGATATCGCGGGAGAAAAGCGTGAAACCTCTCGAGCTTTCGGTCGAACCGGTTAGACGTGACCAATTTTTAGTGCTGAATAATTCGGCCTTTGGATCCTCGGTTTTAGCCGCTTGCCCGAAAATGGAACCTGTAAATATTAAAATCAATAATGGAAGTAATTTTTTCATAGCCTCAATATCTACTACTCTCAGCGAATTTGCAACAAAAAATTTACTGCTGCTGGCATCATCACCGGACTAAAGAAAGTGAGAGCGCGGCCTAAACCACACTCTCATTATAAAAAGCTAAATCATTGAAAGAAATCAGGTTCCGGTTTCCCAGCTCGACATATATTCAAGCATTTCCGGGGTCAGGACGTCGAGTTTGACGCCCATTGCGTGGAGTTTCAGGCTCGCGATCTCTTGATCGACCTCGGCGGGCAGGACGTGAACACCGTTTGAAAGCTTGCCTTGCTGTTTCACCAGATATTCCGCAGATAAAGCCTGGTTTGCGAAAGACATATCCATAACGCTCGCCGGATGGCCCTCGGCTGCGGCGAGATTGATCAAACGCCCTTCGCCAAGGACGATGACGCTTTTCCCTCCGTTTTTGCCGATGTATTCTTCGACAAACGGTCGCCGTTTTACCGCCTCATCCGACATTTCACGCAAGGCATCGAGGTTCAATTCGAGGTCAAAGTGACCGCTGTTGCAAACGATCGCACCGTCCTTCATTGCCTCAAAATGTTCTTTGTCGATCACGTGCCGGTTGCCGGTGACCGTAACGAAGAAGTCGCCGATCCGGCATGCTTCAACCATAGGCATAACACGGAAGCCGTCCATAACTGCTTCGATAGCCTTGATCGGATCGATCTCAGTAACGATGACGTTCGCACCCATGCCGCGTGCCCGCATTGCGATGCCTTTGCCGCACCAGCCGTAGCCTACTACTACTAAGTTCTTTCCGGCCAACAAAATATTGGTCGCGCGGATGATCCCGTCGAGCGTAGATTGGCCGGTCCCGTAACGGTTATCGAAAAAATGTTTGGTCTGCGCGTCGTTTACCGCTATGGAAGGGAAGTTCAACACACCTGCTTTCTGCATGGCATTCAAGCGGACAATACCCGTGGTGGTCTCCTCGGTTGTGCCGATTAGGGTTTCCCCTAACTCCTGTTTTTCCTTCAACATAGTGGCCACAACATCAGAACCGTCATCAATAATCAGATTCGGGTTGGTGTCTAGAGCCGCGCGGACGTGCCTTACGTAGGTTTCCACTGATTCGCCCTTGATCGCCATCACCGGAATTCCCCAATCTGCGACCAGCGAAGCAGCGACGTCATCCTGTGTTGATAATGGGTTTGACGCGATGAGCAAGGATTCCGCGCCGCCCGCTTGAAGCGTCCGGGCGAGATTTGCGGTTTCGGTCGTGATATGGGCGCACGCAACGAGTTTTACGCCGGTAAGCGGTTTTTCAGCTTCGAATCGATCGCGGATCAAACGTAGAACAGGCATTTCGCGGTCCGCCCATTCGATACGCTGTTTTCCTTGCGGTGCAAGATTTATATCCCTGATGTCATATTCCATTGAGATTCCTTCTTTAGCCATTCGTTCCTACACCTCTCTCCGCAGCCAGTCTTAAAATTTCCGCCTTGTCTGTTTGTTCCCACGAAAACTCGCCGTTTAAACGTCCGAAATGCCCAAAACGAGCAGTCTTTTTATATATCGGCCGACGCAGATCGAGTGCGTCGATAATGCCTTCAGGATTCAATACAAAATTTTCACGAACGATCCTGGCCAAATGGTCGTCGTCGATCGCACTTGAGCCTTGAGTGTCAATTAAAACTGAAACCGGTTCCGCAACTCCGATAGCGTAAGCTAACTGAACAGTACACTTATCCGCAAGACCCGAAGCGACAATGTTCTTAGCGATATACCGCGCCATATACGCAGCCGAACGGTCGACCTTTGTTGGATCCTTGCCCGAAAAGGCGCCGCCGCCATGCGGAGCGTAGCCGCCGTAAGTGTCTACAATAATCTTTCGGCCCGTGAGGCCCGCGTCGCCCATCGGACCGCCGACAACAAAACGGCCGGTGGGATTTATATGATATTTCGTGTTCTCGTCAAGCAAATCCGCGGGAATTGTAGTTTTGATAACCTTTTCAAGGATATCGGCCCGAATTTCTTCAATGTCGACTTCCGAGGTCTGAGTGGAAAGCACGACGGCTTCAACGCGAAAGGGTCGGCCGTCGCGGTATTCGATTGAAACCTGCGATTTTCCATCCGGCCTCAAATAGGGAATCGATCCGTCTCTTCGCACTTCAGACAGTTTCCGCGTCAGATTGTGTGCGAGCTGAATCGGCATCGGCATCAATTCGGGTGTCTCATTACACGCGTAGCCGAACATCAATCCCTGGTCGCCGGCGCCGCCCGTATCGACTCCTTGTGAGATGTCCGGTGACTGCGTGCCGATTGCGTCGATAACGCTGCAGGTGTGACAATCGTAACCGAAAGACGCATCGTTATAGCCGATTTCATCGATCGTTTCCCGAATTATCTCTTTGTAATTGACCTTGGCGGTTGTTGTAATCTCGCCAGCTACGACTGCCAATCCGGTGGTGACGAGGGTCTCGCACGCCACTCGGGCATTTGGATCCTGGGTTAAAATTGCATCCAAAATAGCGTCGGAAATGTGATCGGCGATTTTATCCGGGTGCCCTTCTGTAACCGATTCTGAAGTGAATAGAAAATTTCCGTTACTCACTGATTATGTAACTCCTTTATAAGCGTGTGATCGAAAATCTGCCTGGTAACAAAACGGTAATATTAGCTTTTTGCCCTGCGGATGTCAAAGCGCACTAATAAAATGCTCCAAATTTGCCGTCATCCAGAATTCTATCTTTAACCACCTTTAGCGACATAGGATCGACTCGCTCGAAAACGTTGTAAACAGCTTTTTCGGGCGGAGCTAGTTTTCTTACTTCTTCGTAAACTGACGGTGCCGACAAAAGCACATCCGAAGAATTAAGAATGTTCCTGACCTTCTCCGTTTCCGATAGAGTGCAGGAGGTGAGGTGAATTTGTTCGTATCCCAGTTCGGCTTTTAAAAGGTCTTTATAAAGAATGGCGGATTCCTTATCGCGACATATAAAGCTATATTTTCCTTTTTCTCCCACCCTTTCCAACTGCCGCCTGATTTCCGGATTGAGATTGGTAATTAAAATATCGATCTGTATCGGCATATTGCCGACGGCATTTCTAACTTCGTTAACGTGAAAGCCTGTCGTCACAATATTAATTCTCCGGCCATTGTCTATCAGAAGAGGTATTTGCTTCTCCAAGTCGGTTATCCGCATGGGCTTAACCGGAAGCTTCAGCTCTTTTTCCAATATCTCCGATATCTGTTTAATCTGAAACTGATTGCATTCGGCAAAAACTATCAGGGGGGCTACGCGACTCAACTCGATTTCGGCAAGAGCCTTATCCAGAATTGTTTTCGCATCCGCGAGATCCAGTCCTTCACGTAAATACTGTTCAATAAGTTCCTCAGATGAATCGGCAAATCGGCTTTGAATATCCGGTTGGCTCGAGGTTCCGTTCCGGTTTAAAGTTGTCGTACGCCGGACAGAGGAATTAGTCAGAGAAATAAACGTGCCTTCCCCATGTTTTATATCCAGTAAACCGTTATTTGCCAGCTCTTTATAAGCTTTACGGACAGTTTGAAAGTTAATATTCAGCGTTTTAGCAAGAACTTTCACCGGTGGCAATTGTTCATGAACCGCCAGCGAGCCGGTCGAGATGTAATACATGATTTGATCCCTCAGCTGCAGATAAAGAGGAACCTTATTTTTTTTGTCCAGAAAAAATTGTGCCATTTTATTCTCCGTCTTAGTATAACTCTGTTACGGTTCATCATCAAAGTTATAGTCAACGATATACATATTTCGGCAAATTGCAAATAATATCGTAAATGTTTCGTTCTCTGGTTGACATATAGTTTTACAACTATGTAACATGTTAGTCTAGAAACTACCTTTAAGTAAAATCGAAAATAAAAGAATGAACAGCGGTTTAGATAAAAAATCAAGACTAGGTTTTAGCAAAAATGGACATGTCCTAAAACGGCTGAAATATCTTTCTAGTTCAAGGGCGATTCGATAGCTAAGTAATTAAGCCAAATTTTATCTAGGGAGTGAAGCAAAAACGATGAATAGTCATGAAATGAGGAGTATCGAGATGAAAAGACTTCAAAATGAATTTCGCATTAACCGGGCTGTCATGTTTTTGATTATGACAGCCTTTGTCGTTTCAGTTGGTTTAATATACAGCGTTCCCAGCGTTCTCGGACAATCCGATACCGCAACTCTGAGCGGAACGGTAGTAGATCCAGCCGGAGCGGTCGTCCCCGGTGTTACCGTTACGATTGTAAATCCGGCTACCAATTTTACACGCGAAATCACGACGAATGACGACGGGATTTATACATTCCCGGCTCTGACTCCCGGCACTTATACGGTGTCAGGGCGAAGGCAAGGTTTCTCCGCCGTGGAGATTAAAGAAGTTGTGTTGAATGTCAACGACAAGCGTTCGCTGCAAATTCAGCTAACGGTCGGCGATGTCGGCGCTGTCGTCCAGGTTACTGCTGAACCTTCTCTCGTTGACGAATCTCCGGCGGTTACCACGTTAATAGACCGCACTTTAGTGGAGAATCTGCCGTTGCCCGGCAGAAGTTTTCAGGGGCTGATCGCGCTCTCGCCCGGAGTGGTTGTCACCGGGACAGATACCCAAGACCAGGGACAGTTTAGCGTCAACGGGCAACGTCGAAGCTCCAACGCTTTCTATGTTGACGGCGTAAGCGCGAATTTCGGCGGTGCCTCTGGGGCAAACCTCGGTCAATCCGCCGGAGGTTCGCTCCCCGCTTTAAGCGGCCAGGGCGGCACGAATAGTTTGGTTTCGGTTGACGCGCTGCAGGAGTTCACCATTCAGACTTCGACCTACGCGGCCGAGTTCGGCCGTCAACCGGGAGCGCAGATTTCCATTCTGACGCGCTCCGGCACGAACCAGTTTAACGGCACTCTTTTTGAATATTTCCGCAACGACGCGCTGGATGCCAATGATTGGTTTAACAATGCGCTCAGACTGGAGAAACCGCCTTTGCGACTGAACCAGTTTGGCGGAGTTCTGGGCGGCCCGCTCTATCTGCCCCGTTTTGGTGAAGGAGTCCCCACTCTATATAGCGGCAAGGATCGAACCTTCTTCTTCTTTTCATACGAGGGGCTTCGATTGGGTCAACCTCAGACGCGGGTTACCGATGTGCCTTCGCTGGCTGCACGGGCGGCAGCCCCGCCAACAATCCGGCCTTTTCTCAACGCCTATCCCCTGCCCAATGGGCCGGTTAGCTCCATAGACCCCAACCAGGCGGTGTTCAACGCTTCATATTCTGACCCGTCCACCCTGGATACATACAGCATCCGAATCGACCATCTGGTGAACCAACGTCTCCAACTTTTTGGTAGATATAACGACTCATCCGGCAAGAACAGAGCGCGCGGCACCGTGGCTGATGGAAATGCGGCAAGCAGTGTTACCGACACCGATTTCAAAACGCGGACGCTGACGCTGGGTGCAATTTCGCCCTTCACCAGTTCTCTCGTCAATGATTTCCGCTTCAATTACTCGACACAAGTAACGGATTCGAAACAGTTTCTCGATTCTTTTGGCGGCGCGGTGCCGGTTTCAGCCTCGGCATTCTTCTCCTCGCCCCAGCCCTTTACGGAAGAAAACGCACTGCTTGGTTTTCTGGTGATCGGCAGTAGCATTTTACCAGCGAGAAATGCTAGTTATTTCATCGGCAAAAACACGACCAATACGCAGAAACAACTCAACATTGTTGACCATCTATCCGTTGTTACAGGCAGCCACAGCCTGAAGTTCGGCGTTGACTACCGCCGTCTCTCGCCCGAATTTTCCCCCCGGGACTTTGTTGGAGCAGGAGCCTACGACACCTTTACTAACGCCATTGCAAACCTTGCGTATGTCAACATTACCCAACAGAGCCGGCAGGGGTCTTTCTACTTTAACAATCTCGGTCTCTACGCGCAGGACACCTGGAAGGCTACGCGGCGACTGACTTTGACGTATGGTTTGCGGTATGACCTGGACTTCGTTCCGACGTTCAGCGATGGCTTGAACCCTTTAAGCGTCACCAGCGCAGGGTTTACCGATGTCACGCAACTTGCATTGGCGCCTCCGGGAACGCCGCTCTACAAGACGACCTATAACAACTTCGCGCCGCGTGTCGGGGTCGCCTATCAACTCCGGCAGAAGCCGGGTCAGGAAACAGTATTGCGGGGCGGCTTCGGCGTTTTCTACGATCTGGCGAGCCAGGATACGGGGCGGATAGCGCAGGTCAATTATCCTCCGTTTGGCGCAAATAGGCAGCTTCTTGGTCCTGCCTTGTGCCCCCTGTTCGGCATACCGCCCAACCTATGCACGTTCGATGCGGCATTCCCGATTCCGCCCAGCCAGTCTACGCCGCCTGTAATTGGCACTCTCGATGCAACGTCCACTGGTTTGACCTTCATAAACCCCAAATTGAAACTGCCTCGCAGCCTCCAGTGGAATGTGGCGGTCGAGCAAAGCCTGGGGTCTAACCAAACGGTGTCGGTATCATACGTAGCTTCGAGGGGGGACCGGCTGCTGCAACAGGAGTCGGTGGGCGGATTGGTCGGCGGCATTTTCAATTTTCCCTCCCTGATTGATAATAACGCCGACTCCCAATATGATTCGATGCAGGTTCAGTTCCAGCGTCGTCTGTCGCAAGGCTTTCAGGCGATCGCCTCCTACACTTGGGCGCACTCCATTGACAGTGCTTCTACTTCCAGCGTCTTCTCTAATGCTAACAATGGCTTTTCGAGAAGCCGCCCGGATGCGAACCGGGCTAATTCCGATTTCGACATCCGCCACGCCTTTAACACCGCCGTCAGCTACAACATCCCCACGCCTTTCGAGAACAAAGCACTTCGCGCCATCCTCGGCGGCTGGTCAACCGACGCTATTTTCGTGGCGCGGACTGCGTCTCCACTGACGGTTCGCACCTTTGGACTGGTACCGCCTTTCGAGACTGCCTCCATCCGTCCGGATGTTGTCCCCGGAGTTCCCATATATCTATTCGACGACGCATTTCCGGGTGGAAGACGCCTCAACCCGGCGGCATTTGAAAGACCGCCGACTGCTATTGTCGGGGGTGTCCGCAGGGTTACGCGGCAAGGAACGGCGGGGCGTAATCAGTTTCGCGGTTTCGGCGCCTGGCAGTTAGACTTCGCTCTCCGCCGCGAATTCAAACTCGGAGAAAGAGCGCGGCTGCAGTTTAAGGGGGAACTCTTTAATATATTTAATCACCCGAACTTCGCAGGGGTAACCACCACGCTTGGCTTCAACGCGACAACCGGGCTGCCAACGCCTGCATCGGCGGCGACATTCGGGCTGGCAACGCAAATGCTGGGGCGGAGTTTGGGAGCAGGCGGACTGGGCGGCGGATTCAGCCCGCTATTCCAAATCGGCGGACCGCGCTCGACCCAGTTATCTCTGAAATTGGTCTTCTAAGTGTTTATCTATAACAGCGGCATGATGTGCCGCTGTTATAGAACGTCCCAAGACAAGAATAAAGACGGAGGGAGCGTGACACAGCAAATCGGTGTCTCCGGGTTCAAATTTTGGAGATAATTCGTGCAAAACTTACGGCGCATCGGTTTTTTATGGTTCATCCTGGCGATAGCTGCACAAGCCTTGTCTGCTCAAAACCTTATCGCTAATAATTCGTCTTAATCGTGATTGTTAAGACCCGCTGGTATGAGCATCCGGCAGAGCCTGTTTATTCTCGCTACTATCAATTGGACGATTACCTTAACCGACCGTATATTTCCAATTCGCGGAATGAAACTCTCAACTGTATAGTAAAGGTCTATCCAATACCTTCGATGTGAAACGGGAGCGGGAAAAACAATCCGTTTATAGTAGCGGCGATTACCGCCGCCGATGTCCAGCGAGCAGCGCAAAAACATGTTGACCTCGAACATCTGCAAATCGTCGCCGTCGGGGATTCCGCCCAGATGCGCGACGTACTGGAAAAGTATGGGACGGTTGAAATATTTGATTCCGAAGGTAAATTAGCTAAAGGAAACGGTAATCAGAGATAATTGGTCAGATGAGTGGAGAACAGAAATGAAGACGGCTATTTTATCAAGACCCAGCAAAATATCAAAGGAATCCTTAAAAAGCGTCATCGCCGGATTTCCGCGTAGCGGATGTTCTCATCTGCCAACGCCTCTGGAGAGAATGGAGAAACTTTCCCGAAAACTCGGCGGGGTTAATCTGTATATCAAAAGAGACGACCAGACGGGACTCGCTTTCGGCGGCAACAAGGCGCGCAAGCTGGATTTCATAATGGCTGACGTTCTCGCCCAAAAATGCGATTCGATCATCACCTGGGCGGGCGTTCAATCCAACTGGTGTCGGCAGACGGTCGCCGCCGCCCGCAAAGTCGGCGTAAAGCCGGTTCTGATTTTGTTCAAAAGACCGAATCTTCCGGCGGACGCCGACGGGAATCTTTTTATAAACCTTCTTTTTGATGCGGAAATAAAAATCGTCGAAGTCGAAAGCGGAAAAAACATTATGGTACTCGATGAAGTCAGCGACATCATCGAAGAAGCGGCAGAGGAAGAAAGACGAAAAGGAAATAATCCCTATATCGCCCCGATTGGCGGCTCGATGCTCGAAGGCTCGATGACCAGGCCTCTGGGAGCGATTAGCTTTGTCAACGCCTTCTTGGAAATTCTGGAACAGACCGCGAAGTTAGGCTCGAAACCGGATTACATTGTTTTAGCAACCGGGTCGGGAAGTACACAAGCCGGGTTAATGGTCGGGGCACAGCTTGTCAGTCCGCAGACGAAAGTCGTCGGCATCAGTGTTTCGGACAATAAAGCGACGATGGATCACTGCGTTGAAACCATTGCCGAAGAAACTCTTAAGGAATTCGGCACTTCTTCGACAAATCTCGCGGAAAGCGTAATTGTTTTTGACGATTACGTTAAAGACGGTTACGGAATTTTAAATGAGGAAACCGCCCGCGCTCTGCGGCTGGTGGGCGAAACCGAAGGAATCCTGCTCGACCCGGTTTACACGGGCAGAGCGATGGTCGGTTTGGTTGACCTCATCGAAAAAGGCTATTTCAAAAAGGGCGATAATATCGTTTTTCTGCATACCGGCGGCACTCCCGCATTGTTTCCTTATCGGGAAAAGATTTTGAACTATTTGGGGAACAACGGCTACGTCGAGTAAAAAGGCAAAAGTGAAGAGCCGACTCCGAACTTTTTCCTTTTCCCTTTTTACTAGGCGTTCCATCCGCCCGCTACGGCAGGCGGTTCTATTACGCTTGTCAAAGCTTGTGGAGAATTTTAGATATGAAATCCGTCAAAACCGCTCTGATTTTTGCAATGCTTTGGGCATTTCTCGCTCCAACCATCTACGGGCAAACGACTGCGCCGGAGATAACCGTTATCCGCGCCGGACGGCTTTTCGACAGCGAGAATGGCATTTTCCTGCCCGCCCGCGATATTGTTATTAAAGGCAATCTGATTGAGTCTGTCGGCGAAAATCTTTCGATTCCGAAAGGCGCGAAAGTCGTCGATCTTAGACGGTACACCGTGATGCCGGGGTTGATCGACGCCCATGTACATCTGCTCTATCTGGAAAATCCGAGTGGCGGCCTGACCACCGAAGGCGTTAAGGCGATAACTATTGAAGGAACGCCGCTGCGGGCGTTGCGCGGCGCTGCCAGAGCGCGGACGTTTTTGACGGCGGGCATTACCACCGTGCGGGATCTCGGCAATTCGGGACGATTCGGCGATGTCGCCGTTCGCGCGGCAATCAACGAAGGAAGCCTGGACGGCCCGAGAATGTATGTATCGGGACCGGGATTGAGTCCCGAGGGCGGGCAGTTTCCCGGCCTGCAGTTTGGTTATCGCGGGATTGCGGAGGAAGAATACCGCATCGTCCGCGGTGCGGACGATGCGCGCATGGCTGTGCGGGAGAATGTAACATACGGCGCAAACGTTATTAAGATCTACGCGAGCGCCTCGCCGAATCCGGGCTATCTTTCGATGGAAGAAATGCGGGCGATCGTCGATGAAGCTCGGTTGCTGGGCGTTAAAGTTACTGCTCACGCAACAAGCGACGTTGCTATCAAACGCGCCGTCGAAGCCGGTGTCGATTCAATCGAGCACGGCTACCGTGCCGAAGATGCGACGCTTCAGTTGATGAAGGAACGCGGCACGGCGCTCGTTCCTACGTATTTGGACAGCGTTAACCTGAAGCGGATATACGCAATTACCCGCCCCGCCCGCCCGGTCACCGAAGAAGAACTTGCACCCGCGCTCAAACAACGATACGAGCGAATACAGCGCGCTATAAAAGCCGGAGTAACCATCGTCGCGGGTTCGGATAACTATATCGATCTCAAAGTGCCGCAGGGGGAAGCCGCCAAAAGGGTTTTGTTTACGTATCGCGATGCCGGAATGGATACGGCTCAAATTCTCCAGAGCGCGACCATAAACGCCGGAAGACTGTTCGGAGAGCCGCGACTCGGCGTAATCAAAGCGGGAGCTTTTGCAGACATTATCGCCGTGGAGGGAGATCCGGTCAGGGATTTCAACGCAATCGATCGAGTTAGATTTGTGATGAAGAACGGAAAAGTTTATGTAGGGCAGCCGTGAGATATGGTTAGTTCGCGACGAAATAAAACTAATGCTGAGTGTGAAATTCAGTTACAAACCGAACGATAAAAGAGGACAAGGCTTTAGCCGAATTCCAATGGTTGAACTTCCTTTTGGCTCTAGCCTGATTGCGCTAAAGCGATGCGGAAAAATTTAAATATACTGTTCGACTAAAGCCGCTTTTCGCCAAACGTGTCCACTAGCTAAAGCTAGTGGCAATTTATAAGACATTGCTTTGTTCATTACAAGTCCAGTTGCAAATATACACGGAGCAAATGATTTGAGTATAAGCTTCACAACCAAAAATCTCGTCCGTATTGCACTTTGTGGCGGGTTATTTCTCATTTCTGCGGTTACTCAATCACAAGCGCAAGAGCGGATTACCGCATTAACTGGTGGGACTGTTATTGACGGCACGGGCAAGCCGCCGCTCACTGGTTATACCGTTTTGATTCGGGGCGAGCGGATTGCAAAAGTCGGCCGCAAGGTTAAAGTTCCGAAAGGCGCCACCGTTATAGATATTACCGGCAAGACCGTCATTCCGGGACTGATCGACATGCACGGGCATATGTACGTGCGGGCGATGGGGCCGCAGCGCAGCCAGTTCGAGGCTTATCCGCTGCTTTATCTGGCCGGCGGTGTGACGACCGTTCGTTCGCCCGGCGACTTCGAGCCGGAAGGTATGGTCGAGCTCCGCGAACGCATCAACAAAGGCGAAGCGATTGGCCCTCGTATATTTACGGCCGGGCCTTATTTCGACCACGATCCTTCGCAGGTAAACTGGATAAATGGCGTGAAATCGCCGGAAGAAGCACTCGAAAAATTCAACCTGTGGAAGGATCGCGTAAATTCCATCAAATTCTACACGCGAATTACCGAGTCTGAATTTACCCCCGTTTTGAAGGCGGCCCGCAAAGCGGGTATTCCAACAACCGGACATCTGGACTCGATCACGGCCACGCGAGCCATCGAGCTGGGTATCGGCGGGTTGGAACACGGCATTTTTGGGATGTCCGAATTGTTTCCGCGATTGGGTCCCGGACAGGATAGAAACTGCGTATTGGCCGATCTCGATCTGAATTCACCGCTTGTCGACAAACTGATCGCCAACATCGTAAAGAACCGCATCGCAATCGATCCAACGATCGTCGTGTATCAGTCGCTGCATCCGGACTTTGAACCGGTTACGCCGGATTGGTTGAAATATTTCAGCCCCGAAGCTCAAGCCCATCAAACCAAACTTCGCAGCTCCGCAAAGCGAAATCCGGTGAGAGAGCAGTGCCTTGAGCGGGCAATATATAAGCAGTCGGAGTTTGTAAAGAGATTACACGGCCGTGGAGGAATTATCATCGCAGGCACGGATCCGGTCATAGTAACGCTAACCCCTGGTTACGGACTCCAACGGGAATTAAAAAACCTTGTCGCGGCGGGTTTAACTCCCATCGAGGCAATTAAGGCAGCTACCGTGGTTGCGGCGACCGTCCTGCGCCGCGAAAAGGATTTGGGCAGCATCCAGCCCGGCAAACTGGCCGATCTGGTCGTGATCGCGGGAAATCCGGCGACACGCATCGAAGACATCGGCAATACGGAAATGGTTTTTAAGAGCGGCGTGCGGTACGACCCAGTGGCTTTACGCCGGTCGGCTGAAGGGCAAATTAAATAACGTAGCAGGCGGTTCCCGTTCGGAGTTCCAACTTTTAGTTGGCTTTTACCCTCCGCCGAGGCCTGCTAAAAGCAGGAACTCCAAACGTTGTACAGAGGTGTATTAATGCGAATTATAATTCTGACAGCAATTGTTGCGTTTTTTTCCAATTCGATTTTTGTTCCGGCACAACAACTATCGACTAATCGCGCACAGCCTAATACTGCACAGACCGAAGCCGTCAGGGACTGGCTGGCGAGCCGGGCGGTTCCGTTGAAAAGCGTACAGGCCGGGACAGGCTTTGATGATCTGAAGCCGCTCAAATCAGTATTGAAAAACGTGCGTATTGTGGGATTGGGAGAAGCAAGTCACGGTCAGCGGGAGTTCTTTCAGTTCAAGCATCGCATGTTGGAGTTTCTGGTTACTCAGATGGGCTTTACGGCCTTCAGCCTCGAAGCAAGCTATCCGGCCTGCATGAACATCAACGAATATGTCGTTTACGGGAAAGGCGATCCCCGAAAGGCACTCACGAGCCAGGGATTCGAGCAATTCGATACACAGGAAATATTCGAGATGGTCGAATGGATGCGGCAGTATAACAGCAAGCTGCCGGAGGCGAAGCGAATCAAATTTTTCGGCTATGACATGCAAGGGCAATATCACTACGCGATGGACGCTATTTCGGCATATTTGAAAAAAATATCGCCGGACAAAGTGACCGAAGCCGAAACCGCATTCGCGGTCTTAAAGGCGGGACGCGGCAAGGCTACGCCTCTTTCAGCTCAGTCGGCAGAGGAGCAGGCGAAGAGCGTCGCTCGACTGGACAACCTGCACTCATTTCTGATGACTAACCGTGATAAGTTCGTTCGGCAAACTTCGGAGTGGGATTTCAATGTCGTTCGGCTCCACGCCCGCGTTTTGGTTCAGGGCGCGAATTATGCGGCCGCATCGTCCCAAGGCATAAGGAAATTCCAAGCCGACAAAGACAAAAAGGATAAATCGGTATATCAGTTTTTGGGTGATGCAATCGCCCTGCGAGATCTCTACATGGCGGAGAATGTCGGAACACAGCTCAAAATGCTCGGACCTAAAGCTCGCATGGTTGCGGGGGGACACAACGGACACGTCCAGATCGGACTTTGGGGCGATGGCATTCCTGACTTCAAAGGTCTCAAGCTGCAGTCGATGGGCGGCTTTCTGCGCAAGAAATTCGGCGACGCTTATTATGCACTGGGATTCGACTTCGACCGTGGTTCCTTTCAGGCGCTCGGACCGGGCGAAAAGGGCCGGTTGGTATTACAGGAGTTCCAAATGCCGCCGGCCTCCGAAGGATCGGCAGCTTGGTTTGAGTTTTAATCGCCGATCACAGTGTGCGCCGCGGGCCTACACTGGCTCGCGGCGCCTGTTTCGCTCAATTACTCCGGACGGTTCTGACATGTTTGAGTTGTAATAGATGAGCATTATGCCTTTTAAGAAAAAAGAGTGTTCTCTTGACGCTGGTGATGGCTCTCTTGTCCGCGGTGGCGGCTCAGGGCCAGGAGTTCTTGCTGCCCGGAACCAACCGCCGAAGGAGCCTGTCTTCAAACCGGCGAATGAATTTTTCAAACATTTTCCGTTGTAATATACAAAGGGAATAAGCAACGCCTGAAATGAGTCGACCGGCGAGCGAGCATACATCGCGAAGCTGGACTAGTTGCGTCTGATAATAAAGATTATGTAAAACATCAATCAAGATGTAGCTATCGACGCCTTTTCCGCAGCGACAAAATCGCGTTAGGGCAATTGTTCTCACGTTGATCATACTAGACAAATGCCGTTTTAAAAATTTAGTTTCAACCCGATGTATTACGCGCGGGTCGCCCTCGCTGGCGATTGTTCCGACGCAACGCGCCAGCGCGGGATCGAGATTCGCACCTAAAGATCAGTGAGCCGCGAAAGTGGTGCCCGCAGCCGGGAAGACTCGCGTCAGGATACCCGCATGGTAATCTTGATTCTCAAGCATATTTTGCCTTTATGGAGCAAGTTTAGAACGAAAATAAAAATAAATGGGTAGACCGAGCGCAATCAGAAATATTCCGACACCTGCTTCGAGCGGGCTGGTTTGCAGCGTATTTACAAGCAGCCAGATACCGACGAGAATGAAAATTATCGGCGTGACCGGATAGCCAAGCGTTTTGTACGGTCTTTCGGCGTCTGGCATTGTGCGGCGCAGGACGAAAACGGAGGAAGTGGTTAGAATGTAAAAAATCCATGTCGCAAAAATTGCGTAATTCGTGAGCTGGTCAAACGTACCAAGAAGTGCCAGCGCGCTCGCCCAAATTCCCTGCACAACAATAGAGCGCACCGGAACTCGGGATTTTTCATGTAATCTGGCTAATACTTTTGGAAAAAGCCCGTCGCTCGCCATTGCAAATGGGACGCGCGAGTTAGTCAAAATAGAACCGTTGAGCGAGCCGATTATCGAAATCATTATGGCGAGGGTAACAAATGTCGCTCCGGTCGAGCCTAAAAACGTAGTCACGGCTTTCGTCGCAACCGGATAGGCGGTGTTCGCGGCAGCGATTTCATTAACCGGCAACGCGTGAAAATACGCTAAATTGGTAAGCAAATAAACCGTCAGAACAACGAGGGAGCCGAAAATCAGAGCGAGGGGCACATTTCTCCCTGGCCGCTCGATTTCGCCTGCCGCCATCGGCATGTTGTTCCAGCCGTCGTAAGCCCATAAAGCTGCAAGCATAGCTGCTCCGAAAGCCTGAATCCATCCCAGATTTTGAGTGCGAAACTCGTCGGAAAGTTCCTGCCAGCTGACCCCCGGCGTAAATAAGTAAACTCCCGCAATTATGATAATGATTCCCCAAACTTTGCATGCAGTGAGAATCGTTTGGGTACGGCCGCCCAAAACAACGCCGCCGCAGTTGATTGCGGAAAAGACGGCTATGACCGAAACGGCGACGACCTGCGCCCAACCGAATCGCCCAGGCGAATTCGCCGCCGAATAACTGCAAGGTGTGCTGATACCACGGCTCGTTTAAGCCGAACAGCGCTGTAAAGAAAATGGCAAAACCCGCGCCGAGAGCAGCAATCGAGCCTGCGGCCCCAACGGCAAAACGCATCCAGCCGAAGAGAAACGCGGGCAAATCGCCGTAGGCCGCCCGCAGATAAACGTATTCGCCGCCCGCCTTCGGGAGCATTCCGCCAAGTTCGGCATAAGTCAGAGCACCGGCGAGCGACAGCAAACCAGCCGCCACCCAGACCAGCAAAACAATTTCGGGCGAGCCGACCTGCTGCGTCATCACGGTCGTTTTCAGGAAAATTCCCGTGCCGATAATTGTGCCGATGACGAGCGATACTGCTCCCGTCAGCTTCAAGCCGCGAACTAGTTGAGGTGTTTCATCAGGTTTCATTTTATAAATCTTGATAACTTACCACCGGCTTCTGCCCGTGGTCAGCAAATCTCTATAGACATCTGCTTTAGCCGCACATCCTCCAGCTAAAGCTGGAAGCAATTGATAAAAAACTGTCCGAACTATCGTTTAGTAGAATCCGTAAACGAATCGGATTTCGGCATCCACGGCTGATTGAAAAACAGGCTTTGCGACGCCTTCAAAACTGTCCCTTTTCCGCGTAGAATCTGACCGGATTTTGTGCCGTTGTGTTTGCCTTTTTCAATCGTTATTTTTCCGTTGACAATGACGAAATCAAACCCGACGGCGTATTGTTTCGGGTTTTGAAAAGTAGCTCGGTCTTGCACCGTGTCGGGGTCGAAAACCACAATATCGGCGGACATACCCGGCCGCAAAATGCCGCGGTTCCACAAGCCGAAGGTTTGCGCCGGAAGGCTCGTCATTTTGCGGACTGCCTCTTCCAAACCGACGAGCTTTTTCTCCCGCGTGTAGAGCGCGAGAACGCGAGCGTTGTTGCCGAAACCGCGCGGGTGCGGGGCGGATTTGCCGTCGAGTTTTGTCACGCCCGCGTCAGCGGCAATCATCGTGAACGGCTGGCGGAAAATTCTTTCAACGTCTGCGTCGGACATTTTGTGAACGACCACACCCGCACCGCCGTGTTCACGAATCTCGACGGCAAGTTCGGCCTGCGCTTCGGCCGAAGCGTTTTGTTTGTATTCGCGGGCGATTTCATTTATCCGTTTTCCGATGAATTTGTCGTCCGCTTTGTAGTTGGTGATTTGGACAAACGATAAATCTTCAAAACCTTGTCCGACTGCGCGTTCGAGTATATCCTTTTTAACGCGGGTTCGGCTTTCCGGGTTGGTTAAACGTTCTTTGACTTTTTCCTCGCCGCCCTCAAACAACCAAGCCGGAAAAATAATGTCAATCGTGGTTGCTCCGGCGGTATAGAGATATTGGTCAACCGTTACCTGCTGACCGCGACGACGAGCTTCTTCAACCAGCCGAATCGAGATTTCACTCGCACCCCAGCGCTTTTTGCTCGAAATTTTGAAATGCGAGATTTGCACCGGGCAACTCGCCAGTTCGCCGATTCTGATTGATTCGGCAATCGCTTCTTCGACCGAGTTGCCTTCGTCGCGCATATGCGTCGTGTAAATTCCGCCGCCAGCCGCCGAAACTTTCGCTAATTCGACGATTTCATCCGTTTTGGCGTAAATGCCGGGAACGTATTCGAGGCCGGTGGAAAAACCGACCGCGCCATCGCTCATCGATTGACTCGTTAATTCCTTCATTCGCTGTAACTCATCGGCTGTCGGCTGTCGGTCAAAATTTCCTTTCATCCCAGTTTTACGAATCGAGTTATGACCGGCAAGCGAACCGAGATTTATCGAAATCCCCGTCTTTTCGAGTTTGCCGAACCAGGAACCGAGCGGAACTTTCGACGAACCACAGTTGCCCGTGATAACGGAAGTTACGCCCATCTGCAGATAATTTTCCGCCTGCGTCGAGTCGTCCAAATTTTCTTCGAGATGCCCGTGAACATCAACGAAACCGGGTGCAACAATTTTTCCTCGCGCATCGATGACGCGCCCTGCTCGTTCCGGCGCAATCTGCCCGATTTCGGCAATCCGCCCGTTTTTTATCGCTACGTCACCGTAAAACCAGGGATTTCCCGTCCCGTCGACCACGCGACCGCCTGCAACCAGCATATCGAATTCTTTTGTCTGAATGGCGGTTTCCATCGTCCCGCCAAAAATATTCAAAAACACTCCGAATAAAAGCAGCAAAGCAAAACCTTTTTTGATTATGTTCATCGTTTCCCTTCTCAGTATATAACGAGCATCGTCGGACAAAAGCCCTCGATATCATCGCTGAAACCGCAAGGCTTGTCGGATTCGTCAGCCCAAGCCATTTTACGCGAGTTTTCAAGCAGATTACCGGCAGGACGCCATCTGAGTTTACTGCGCATTACCATTAACATCCCTTTCTTATTCGATACTCCCGCCCTTGAGTGTAATGCGATGTGTGCCGAGCCGCGCGGCTTCCGTTTCATTGTGCGTAACATAAATGAAGGGAATCGCAGTTTCGTGCTGCACGGCTTCGATTTCGTCCAGAAGTTTGGCTCGGGTTTCGACATCGACTGCCGAGAGCGGTTCGTCGAGCAAAACTATGTCGGGGTCCGAGGCCAGGGCTCTGGCTAGCGCAACTCGCTGTTGCTCGCCGCCCGACATCTCTCGCGGAAGCTGCCCACGGATGGGTTCTATGTGGAACAGGGACAACATTTCACGAGCTTTCTCACGTTTGAGGCTGCTGTTTTTTACGCCGTAAGCGATGTTTTGCTCGGCGGTCAGATGCGGAAACAGGGCGTAATCCTGAAATACAAATCCCACCTGCCGCATTTGAATCGAGAGATTAATACCGCGGCTTGAATCGAAATAAGTTTGCGTGCCCACCTTGATAAATCCTTCGTCCGGCGCGAGAATCCCGGCAATCATTCGCAGCGTTGTCGTCTTGCCGGCACCGGATGAGCCGGCAAGAACGGTGATCCCCTCGCCGACCGAAAATTTAATATCGAGGCGAAAGGCTGAGTTTTGCTTATCGCCAAGATGCTTTTTGACCGCTAGTTCTATCACCGTTTAACCATAAATCTGCGAGCGGCTGATCTTGTTGGTCATATAAACCGCCAAAATCGAGATCGCCGTTAACATTAACGCTAAAATTTGCGCCTGTCGGTTGTCGCCCGCCGCGACCGCTTCATAAATGGCAAGCGGCATCGTTTGCGTTCTACCCGGAATGTTTCCGGCAATCATCAACGTCGCGCCGAATTCGCCGAGCGCCCGAGCAAAGCTTAGAACAAGCCCGGCGAGAATTCCGCGTTTGGCGAGTGGCAGAGTGATCCGAAAATACGTTTCAAGTTTACTTTTGCCCAGTGTGTACGAAGCGATTTCATAATCGGGATTTACACTTTCGATACTTGCTCGCGATGCTTTTATCATCAACGGCAGAGCCACCACGACGGCGGCGATGACCGCGCCCTGCCAGGTGAAAACTATTGTCCAGCCGGTTAAATCGTAGATATAACTGCCGACAAGTCCACGTCTGCCCAAAAGAACGATCAAATAATATCCGGTAACCGTCGGCGGCAAAACGAGCGGCATCGTCAATACGGCATCGAGCAGCTCTTTGCCCCAAAATTCACGCTTCGCAAGCAATAAAGCCAGCGCCAAACCGAACACGCCGACGATGACCGTGGCGAAACTGACGACAAGCAGCGACAGTTTTAATGATTCCCAGACCATTAAGCATTAAACAGAACAATAATAAACCACAGCGACATGGAGACACAGAGAAAAACTAAGAGGTTACCAAACAAACCCTTTGTGCTTACCTTCCTTCGGGTCTATATGTCTCGTGCGGTAAATGCCTTTATTTCTGCTGCGCCTATTTTCGGGCACTCGCAAACCCGTATTTTTGCAAAATCGTTTGTCCCTCCGCTCCGCCGACAAGATCGACAAACTCCTGCGCTGCTTGTTTTTGCCGGGTGTCCCTGATGATAGCAATCGGATACAAAATCGGCGAGTGGCCGGCCTCGGGGGCGGTGGCCGCGAAGCGCACTTTTTCGCCCGCGATACGAGCATCGGTCGTATAAACGACACCTGCGTCCACCTCGCCGCGCACGACGTAATCCAACACCTGCCGCACGTCTTCTGCTAAGATCAGTTTCGGCTGCACAGTGTTTTTCAGATTGCCGTTTTCAAAAAGCTGCTCGGTATATTGGCCGGCCGGGACGGTTTTCGGATTACCCACGGCAATTTTTTGAACTTCCGGCGTTGCAAGGTCGGCAAACGCAGTAAGCTTCAACTTTGAATCCTGCGGCACAATCATAACCAGCGTGTTCCGGGCGAAGTCGCGGCGCGTCGCCGCGTCGATCAAACCTTTGTCCGCTATCTCGTTCATCTGCTTTTCTCCCGCGCTGGCAAAAACATCAACCGGCGCGCCTGATTCGATCTGTTTCTGCAAGGCTCCAGACGCTCCAAAATTAAAACTGACGGATCTGCCGGTCTTCGAGCTGTACAACTCGCCGATTTCATTAAATGCGTCTCTGAGCGAAGCCGCCGCCGAAACAGTTAAATTTTCAGTGTTTTCCGGCGCCCCAGGCAGGGATTTCGGCTGATTTGATTGACAGCCGACAATAATCAGCGCAAATAAAATTAGGAGTAACCGCATTTCATCTCAATTATTTTTACTGACCTGCCAAATCACATTCGCCGCATCGTCCGCTACTAATAATGAACCGTCCGCCATCAGGGTCACGCCGACGGGCCGGCCGTAAACATTTTTCGTTCCGTTTTCAACGACAAATCCGGTCAAGAAATCTTCGGGCTTGCCTGACGGTTGACCGTTTGCAAATGGTACAAACACGACTTTGTAGCCTGAAAACTCCGCCCGATTCCAGGAGCCGTGTTGTCCGATAAATGCGCCGCCGTGATATTTTTCGGGGAATGCTGTTCCGTCGTAGAAAACAGTCCCAATGAAGCGGTGTGAGCACCGAGCGGAACATCGGGGGCAATAGCCTGTTGGACTAAATCGGGTCGTTGGTCTTTGACTCGAGGGTCGGGATGTTTGCCCCAATAGGTTTCAGGCCAGCCGTAAAAACCGCCGGATTGAACACTCGTTAAATAATCCGGCACGAGGTCGTCGCCAAGTCCGTCACGTTCATTGACCGCCGTCCACAACATATCCGTTCCCATCGCCCAATCCATCCCGACAGGATTCCGTAAACCGCCCGCGTAAATGCGTTCACCGCTGCCGTCCGGGTTGATTTCGAGAATTCCGGCGCGACGGATTTCGTTTTCCGCGCCGTTTTCTCCGACATTACTGCTCGAACCGACAGAAATATAAATTTTCGTTTTGTCCCGGTTGGCGACTATGTTTCGCGTCCAATGATTGTTATAACCGCCCGCTGGAAGTTCGAGAATCTTTGTACCCGGCGCGGTCATCACTGCTTCGCCTGTGTATGGATAACGCCACAAACCGTCAGTGTTGGCCACGTAAAAGTAATTTCCGATGACGAGCATTCCGAACGGCTGATTAAGATTCGAAAGGAAAATCGAACGGGATTCATACGAGCCGTCTTTATCGGCGTCCCTGAACATCGTGATTCGTTTCGCGCTTTCGCCTATCCGCCGCGATTTGCCGTCGCCTGTCAACCAGGACGTAAATCTGTCGAAAAAGCCGCCGGCTTCTTTGTTAGCTTCGGCGACAAAAACATCGCCGTTCGGCGCGACATAGATATTGCGCGGGCTTATCAAATCTCCCGCAAATTTTGTCACGATAAAACCTTCGGGAGCGGCAGGCGTTTTGCCTTCCGACCAGCCGACGACGCTGCTGAAATTTAAGGTGATATTGAAATAATTTGTCGTATTGATGTCTTTATTGCTGTCCGTTGCCGGTAGGTAAAGTTCGCCAACGGCCGTCTGCACCGTGTCCGCCGGAGTTTCAACATATTCGGTGCCGCTAAAAACATAAAAAATCGCCGCCGAAACGAGAACAACGAAAAAAATCAAAACGAGAAAACTTTTGAATTTTTTACCCCTCCTTTTCATATTCAACTTGTCCTTTTTACAACAACTTGTCCGGCGTAACAGGTAAATCTCTCACGCGCTTGCCGGTAGCGTTAAAGATCGCATTGACAACCGCAGCCGCGACTCCGACAATGCCGACTTCACCGATGCCTTTTACACCCAATTTATTTACGAATTTATCTTCTTCGTGGATAAAAACCGTTTTCATCTCGCCGACATCGAGATTTGAAGGCACGTGATAATCGGCATATGAGCGCGTAACGAAGTTTCCCCAACGCGGATCAAGTTGGGATTCTTCGGTCAACGCCTGGCCGATGCCCCAGACCGCGCCGCCGATCATTTGCGAATGCGAAGTTTTCGGATTCAAAATTCGACCGGCGGCCGTCGCCGAGACAAAGCGCTTCACCCTGACCATACCGGTCGCGTCGTTCACCCAAACCTCGGCAAAATTTGCGTTAAACGAATGAGAAGCGTATTTGTCAGCATCGGGCAAAGGTTTTGTGTCCACGCGGGTCTGAAATGCGTTGAGATTCGCGGCCTCCATAAGCTGCGCGACGGTTGGGGCGGCAAACCATTGGCGATTTGTTTTTGCTTGCAATTCAGTCAGTGCTTTTAAACAGCCTTCGTAAACAGAGTTCGTAAAACTCGCGGCACCGACCGAGCCGACCGAACCGGCTGCGGGCGGCAATGCGGAATCGCCGATTTTTACACCGATCTTATTAATCGGCAAACCGAGCGTTTCGGCCGCAACCTGCGCCAAAATCGTGTAGGTTCCCGTTCCCAGATCCGAAGCGGCGAGCTCGACATCCGCACTTACATCGCCACCTTTTCGCGACAGTTTTACAATTGTCGAAGTATCGCGTTGGCGTGATGGGTAAACGCCGCAGCCGACACCGTAACCGACCCAGTAAACGCCCTGGCGATTCTGACGCGGCTCCATTTTGCGCGCTTTCCATCCGAAAGCCTCAGCGCCTTTCCGAAGTCCCTCGACCAGCGAGCGCGATGACCAAGGCTTGCCAGTTGACTGATCCTTGGCCGGCTCGTTCTTAATACGAAATTCGACCGGATCGATTTTTAATTTATAAGCGAGCTCGTCTATCGCCGATTCGAGAGCGAAGCTGCCGGTTGATTTACCAGGAGCGCGTGTGTAGGTCGGCGAGATTATATTCATCGGCACCACGCGATAGGAAACCTTCAAAGTCGGAGCGGCATACATATGTTCCGAAACATCACCGCACGGCTCGACAAATTCTTCATTGATCGCGCAATGGGTTGTCGTTTCGTGAGAAACGGCGGTAAGTTTTCCGTCTTTTGTCGCGGCGAGCCGGAGACGCTGGATGTTTTTCTGACGCAGGCCGACCGAGTTAAACATCATCTGCCGCGTCAATGCCAGTTTAACCGGGCGTCTGACCATTTTTGCGGCAATTGCCGCGATCACGACATGGCCCCACGCCCCGCCTTTTGAGCCGAATCCGCCGCCGACGTGTGGTGTGATGACACGGACATTTTCCGGCTTCAATCCAAATGTCGACGCCAACGAATTCTGCACGCCGTTAACTACCTGCGACTCATTATATAGCGTCAATTTATCATCGGATTCCCAAACGGCGAGCGTCGCGTGCGGAGCCATCGGCTGATGATGCTCGATCGGCGTTACATAAATTTCGTCAACCGTAAACGCGGCCTCGCGAAACGCTTTTTCGACATCGCCGTGAACCTCGTCCTGGCGGTCCACGGCTTTCGGCTTCGCGGCTTCGCTCTTATGTTTTTCGAAATCGACTTTCGATGCGGTTTTTTCGTAGCTGACCTTGATCAAGCTAGCAGCGTAACGTGCCTGCTCGTATGTCCCGGCGACGATCACGCCGATATTTTCGCCAAAATATTCGATGTTTGCGTCCTGCAAAATGGCACCACCGCGCAAACCTCTCGACGGTGTTAATTTCGGTGCATTCTTATGCGTGATGACAGATATGACACCAGCCGCCTTTTCCGCCGCGCTCGTGTCAATATCGAGAATCCTTCCAGCGGCTATCTCGCTCTTAAAAATAAATCCGTAAGCGGGATTGTTAACCGGAAAATCCATCGCATAATTTGCCACGCCGGTAACTTTTAAAATTCCGTCGATTCGACTGATAGCTTCGCCAATTATGTTTTTCTTATTTTCCATTACTAAACCTCATAAGTAACATTTTCTGAGAAATTTCAAATCATGACCTCCACGCTTCGCGGGCGGTGCAAACTGATGTTTGAACTCTGAACTTAAAGCAATTTGTCCGGCGTAATCGGCAAATCGCTCACACGCTTGCCGGTCGCGTGATAGACGGCATTGGCGATTGCGGATGCAACTCCGACCGCTCCGAGCTCGCCGATGCCTTTTGCGCCGATTGGGCTGGCGTGCTCGTCGACCTCGTCCACGAA
>Ga0136617_10000043_pt1 | contig 78320 bp, 60 predicted proteins | sample AntDrymUQ3222106_2_FD_129672 | JGI IMG/M metagenome (GOLD analysis project Ga0136617, IMG submission 129672) | Polar desert sand microbial communities from Dry Valleys, Antarctica - metaG UQ322 (21.06) | ecosystem: Environmental > Terrestrial > Soil > Desert | place: Antarctica: Dry Valley...
GTCGCAATCCGGTAAACGTATGTCGAAAAAGCGTAATCGGTGTGGTAACGCTCGATGGCGAAATACACGCGGACAAAGGTTTCCTGCGCCAAATCGACGGCTTCTTCGTAATCGTTCAAAAATCGGTAAAGATAATTTGTAATCGGTTTGCGATAACGCGCGACGATTTCTTCAAATGCCGTTTCATCGCCTTGTTTGGTGGCTTCAATCAGTTCGTGGTCGGACAAACTTTTAGGCGGCACGATGGTTTGCAACACCTCCGCGCCAGAATTCTTCGATTCGTCCAAAGCCATACACGCATACTTTTTACAACATATTTCGAGCTAAAACAAAAGCCGCTTTATGTTTTAAGTCACGCGCGGCGGCGCGAAAGGTTGCAGAAAGTTTTTTATTTCTTTCCTTTACCGTTTATTTTTTCATTCGTTTATCGGTTTGACGGTCAAAACCAGAAACATAATTTCTCCGTTTGCCGTTGATAAACTGCCGATAACAGTCGGCATATTTTCAGTTAAACCGAATCTGTTTAAGGTAAGACCGATTTGTTCGTAATTGACGACGGAACTCAGTTTTCCGCTTTCGCCCGTATAATTGGCGGTTTTTATCGGAACTCTCTGCCCGAATCTGAAATTTTGAAATTGGATGGAATTTTGTCCTTTAGAACTTGGAAAGTTACGCAACCCTCCGAGCGACCATTCGGAAAAAACCGGCGCATAATTGTCCTGATTTTGATTTACTTCGCTGGAAACGCTTTTGAATTCGACGCCTCCCGTGTTGGCTATTCTCTGTATATAAGTTGAAGTCAAACGATAATTGTTAAACGAATAATCGGTTTTTAACTTTTTAAGAACGTTTGCCAGCGATGGCGGCACACCTGTTTTTTCGCTCTGGTTGTTTGACGCTGCTAAGGTCTGCAAAACAATTTCATAAACCGGCTCGGCTTGTTGTTTTGTTTCTGTTTGAGCAAAGGAAGTTGAAAAACTGAGCAGACAAATGAAGAAAAACGCGGTGATTGAAAAAAGAAATCTCGGCTTATTCATAAATTTTCTCCAGTTAAAAGTTTGTTTCGGTCAAAGCTACTCACTGACAAAACAAAATAAAGTTGAAAAATTTATATAACAAATCTTGCAACTTTCATTTTTTATTTCTATCGTTTGTTCGACAAAGAAAATTTTGAATTTTTAATTTCTAATTTTTAATTGTTTCAGCTTCCCTGAAACATATTTTCTTCTACCTTTTGACCGAAAGTGATGGTTTGAATTTCGGTTTCTTCGATTTGTTTATCGTTTGCCCAGAGAACGGTTCGGTAAGGAACAAGCGTTCCCTGCGCTACTTTATAATCGTAAAAACGACGGCGATATTTCGTGTCGTTTTCGGTATATTCGAGCATCATCACACGAAAGGTTTTCGTGCTGATATAAAAGCGTGTTTTGCGATTTTGTTTATCGGTTACGTCGAGAAGATAAAATTCGACATTCATTAATTTGTCGCGTCCGGCAAGTTCTAATTTTGAACTGTTTTCCTTATATCTTAGAAGAGTTTCCAGCCCGCGCCAGATTTGATTTTCAAACGCTTTCGAAGCGTCTTCGCGCGGCGTAAAGGTTGATTCGTTATAAAGTCCGAAAATTTTATCACCGTTGTAAATCAAGGCATATTTCGCATTCGGAAATTCCTGGTCAAAACGTATGCGCTCTTTTTCCAAATTATCCGCCCGCAAAATCCAGCGCTCGTAGTTTGCCTGCTCGGTTTTGCCTTCGGCGTTGACTAGACTGACCTTTCCACGCTCGACGGTTGTTTTGCGGATTTGTTTAAGATTTTCCCTGGCGCCGTAAACTAAAATTGCCAGTTCGGCAACTTGTTCGGCATTCGGATTCTTTAAATCAACACCGGATTGTTTATCATTCTTTTTTTCCTTTTTCTCTTTTTCCTTTTTGGCGGGTTTATCGGTATTTTCCTGAGCAAAGGCAAATGATACGCTTACCAGAGTTAAAAAGCCGAGCAATATGAAAGATTTAAAACGCAAAAACACTTGACGATTCTCCTTCGGATTTTTTAAGTTTTCTTAAAATTTAACTTTCGCGGATTGTAGCACAAACTCTTGAAATCAGCACATTTTTCCGCTTTGGAACTTGTATTTATTGATGATGTTTTCAGATGTTTGGATGCTTGCGATAGTGGTAAATTGAAAACATAACATTTATAATCCGCATCTGATTTTACATTTCCGAATTCAAAAAGCTATGAGTAAAAAAATTAAAGATTTGTTAAAACAAGCCGAGCAACAAGCGCAAGTCACGCCGCAAGAAAGCTCTGTCACGTGTGTGAGTCGTCTGTTCGAGTCTGAATCCGACGCGGAAAAATTTCTTGACACTCTAAAAGAAAAGCTTCTGCGGATTAAAGAATGGAGCGAAAAATCAGGTTTGTCGAGCTACGAATTGTTTGACGAAAACGGCAATCTATCGCATCGGAAACAAGCAATCGTCGGCGATTTTATACGCATCGCGCTGCATGGTTCGGGAAAATACGATTGGGTAAAAATTCTCGACATTACTGACGCGCCCGACGAAATTGTTTTAACCGTCAAGCCTTTTTTCGACCCGACCGAAAAGGAAATTGACGAAAGCACTACGTCGCATTTTTTCACTTCGGACGCAACCAACAATTTTTGCGTAGAAAGAGAGGGAAATACTATAAACTTCTGCGTCATCGGTTTGAGCGAAAAAACAAATACCGAACAAACTACAGGCATAGTCGAAACCATTCGCAATTTTGCGACCGCCAATATCGGTTCTTATTTCGGCGTTCAAAAAAGCGTATGGAAAACCTTTTGCGAAAATTTTCTTGAAACGAAAATAGTGAATAACGGATAGTGCAAAGTGGATAGTTTGAGAAGTATTTTATACTATCCACTTTCCACTATCCGTTAGTCGTTAATAAAATGCTGCACGTTGCTTTAGTTGAACCGGAAATTCCGCCTAACACGGGGAACATCGCGCGTTTGTGCGCCGCGACTTTTACCAATTTGCATATTATTGGCGTTGCCGGATTTCGTCTGGACGAGCGCGCTGTCAAGCGCGCCGGACTTGATTACTGGGACGAAGTAAAAATTCGTCGGCATACGGATTTGGAAAATCTTTACGAATCACTGCCCAATTCGCGTTTTCTATATTTTACGACAAAATCAAAAAAAATTTATACCGATTTTAAATATCAAAAAACCGATTGTTTAATTTTCGGACGCGAAACGCGCGGGCTTCCAGAAGATTTGCTCGAAGCCAATTGGGAACGCTGCCTTACAATCCCGATGCCGAACAAAAATGTGAGAAGTTTAAACCTGGCGACAAGCGTCGGAATCGTCCTTTATGAAGCCTTGCGCCAAATAGGTTTTTCGGTTGAATAACTCTTATTTTTACCGCTCTAAAACTGGTTTTTCGCCTGTAAAAACAGAAAGATTTTAGCATCTTTTTTCCACCCGAATTCATCTATATAAACGAATAAATAACGAGCCGGGAATTTCCTTTCGAGCAATGTTTGTAAAGGAGAAATAAAAAGATGAAATCATTAAAAAATTTATTATTTTTAGCAATCGCAATTTTAGGTTTTTCGACAATTGACGCGCAGGCACAGCGTTATTCGAAAAGCCAAAACGTTTCACGTCAGGCTTTAGAACGAAAAGTTTTCAAAGAGATAATTACGCTTCCCCATTACGGCGTGTTTGACCACATCGCGTTTAGGATTGACGGCGGAACAGTAACTTTATACGGAAAAGTCGCCGACAGCAGAAACAAAAGAGACGCCGAGCGTTTTGTCGAAGACATCGACGGAGTTTCAAACGTAGTAAACAACATCGAAGTTTTGCCGGCGTCCGGTTTTGACAACTCGATTCGCCGCCGAATTTTGCGCGAGTTTGCCGATAAAGGTTTGTATCGCTATCTTTGGGAGCCAAAGCCTTCGGTCAGAATAATTGTTGACGGCGGTCACGTTTCACTCGAAGGTTATGTTGCCAACCGGGGCGATTACAATTTGATGAATGTTTTGGCGAACGGCGCTGGCGGAGTTTTCAGCGTTCAAAACAATTTGGTAGTTGGGAAAGAAATGGTTCGCTAATTTGGGCAAACGGATTTTTCATAAAAGACTGAACGGAATATATTCCGTTCAGTCTTTTTTTGCCAATTTGCATTTTCCTTCCTAATCCGTCATCATTTTCGTTTGTCTTTTAAGGCAGATTTATATCTATGATTGACACAAAAAACATCAGAAACATAGCTATTATCGCGCACGTTGACCATGGTAAAACGACTCTGGTTGACGCAATGCTTAAACAATCCGGCACGTTCCGCGACAACGAAACCGTCCAAGACCGCGTGATGGATTCGATGGATTTGGAACGCGAGCGTGGCATTACGATTATGGCAAAAAACGCGGCGGTTCGTTACGGCGATTACAAAATCAATATCTTGGATACGCCCGGACACGCCGATTTCGGCGGCGAAGTCGAGCGCGTTTTGAAAATGGTTGACGGCATCGTTTTACTCGTTGATGCGGCGGAAGGTTGTTTGCCGCAAACCCGTTTTGTTTTGCGAAAAGCGTTAGAGCAAAAACTTCCCGCTATCGCGCTCGTCAACAAAATTGACCGTCAGGATTCCAGACCGGAAGAAGTGTTAGACGAGATTTACGATTTGTTTATTGACCTAGGCGCGTCGGATGAGCAGATTGATTTTCCGGTTTTGTATGCGATTTCACGAGACGGCGTGGCGAAAAAGACTTTAGCCGAAGAATCGAAAAACTTAAAACCGCTTTTTGACCAAATTGTCGAAACTATCCCGGCGCCGCACGCGTTGCGCGACGATTCTTTACAGCTTCTTGTCGCCAACATCGAATATAACGCTTTTGTCGGACGACTTGCCATCGGCAGAATTTATTCGGGCGAGATTACCAAAAATCAGGAAGTCATCGTTTCCAAGCGCGACGGCTCGATACAGAAAACGCGCGTTAAGGAACTTTACGTTTTTGAAGGAATGAAACGCGAACTGGTTGAAAACGCGGGCGTCGGTGAAATCGTCGCGCTTGCCGGTTTTGACGACATCAACATCGGCGAAACGATTACATTGGTTGATAATCCGAAACCTTTGCCGATTATTAACGTTGACGAGCCGACGATTTCGATGATTTTCGGCGTCAACAATTCGCCTTTTTCGGGCATTGACGGAAAGTTTGTTACGTCGCGCCAAATCAAAGAGCGGCTCGAAAAAGAATTGCTCGGCAACGTGGCGTTGAGAGTTGCCGATACGGATTCGCCCGACCAATTTAAAGTTTCCGGACGCGGCGAATTGCAGCTTGCGATTTTAATTGAAATGATGCGCCGCGAAGGTTATGAAGTGCAAGTTTCAAAGCCCGAAGTCATTACAAAAAAAAATGAAAACGGCGAACTGCAAGAACCGATTGAGCAAGTCGTCGTTGACGTGCCGGAAGAATTTATCGGCGTCGTAACCGAAGCATTAGGTAGAAGAAAAGGTCAAATGTCGAAAATGATAAACAACGGAACAGGTCGCGTTCGCCTTGAATACGAAGTTCCCTCGCGTGGTCTAATCGGCTTTCGCGGCGAGTTTTTGACTGAAACAAAAGGAACAGGATTGTTAAACACAATTTTCCTGCGCTTTGACAAATGGCAGGGCGATATGAAAGGGCGCGGCACAGGCTCGCTCATCTCTGACAGAATGGGCGAATCTACAACCTACGCGCTTTACGCCTTGCAGGAACGCGGCGCGCTTTTTGTCAATCCGCAAACCAAAGTTTACGAGGGAATGATTATCGGCGAAAACGCCCGCGCCGTTGATTTGGACGTAAATCCGATAAAAGAAAAAAAGCTGACTAATATGCGGACAACTTCAACCGACGAAGCGATGCGGCTTGTTCCGGTTAAGGATTTATCGCTCGAACAAGCCCTTGAATTTATCGCCGACGACGAACTTGTCGAAGTTACGCCGAAAGCGATTCGGTTGAGAAAACGAGTTTTGAAAGCGAATGAGCGCCCGAAGAAATAATTTTTTGCAAAATCGCAAATTGTAAATCGTGAACGGAATGATTTTCGTTCACGATTTTTGTTTGTAAAAATTTACCGCAAGTTGTAAAGATACAAAACCGCCGCCCAACTGCTTGGTAAAAGTTGCGGACTTTCCTTTAACTCGTCTGCGGCAATTAACATTTGTTCCAGAAAATACTTTGAGTGCCAAAATGCTTCGAGAATCGGACGTGTTTCTTCCAGCCAAATTTGATTTGTTTTTTCGATGTCGAAATCTTTGCTCAATGCTTCATCAATGATTTCACAGAACCAACGGTTAAGCGAAAACGAATCGGGCGCGAGTTTTTCAAATAATTTTTTTGCCTGTTCAATTTCTGGTGTTGTATTGAAAACCTTGAAACTTTGGTGGTAGAAGCGATATACGAAATCTTCTTCACATTTTCTGAGATTGCCGAGAAACTTTTCTATCTCCGTTCTATTTCTTTTAATATTTGTTAATAGTTTGTCGCTTAACTTCTGTCTATTTTCCATCCGATGCAGCATTTTCCGAGAATTTTCTGGTTCCATACATTTGTTGTAAATACATTATTTTCTTCGATACGAAGCCATTTTATCGGCTAATCTAGTTGTTTCAGGCAGACGATATTTCGGCGTGCATTGCAAAACATATCGAACGGCGGTTTCCAAACCGATGCTATGTCCAACCGAAACATAAACAGGCTGAACTTTGTCTTTTGTGCGTAAAGCCATGCCCACTTGTTGGTTTTTGTGAATTAAAGGCGCAACGTTTGCTCTTTCTTCACCTAAGTTTTCAAACTTTCCAATTAGAATTGATTTTGCCACGCCGATTGTCGGCACGTCCGCAATCAAACCGATATGACAGGCGATGCCGAATCTGCGCGGATGCGCTAAACCTTGTCCGTCGCACAAAATTAAATCGGGCGTAACGCTTAATTTTTCCAAAGCCTTAATTGCCACCGGAGTTTCGCGGAATGAAAGCAGTCCGGGAACGTATGGAAATTGAATCGGTGATTTTGCTTCGGCGGTTTCAAGCAATTCTAATTCGGGAAATTTTAAAACAACAACCACGGCGCGGCTCGTATCGTTTTTCGCGTCGTAACCCAAATCAATTCCGGCAACCATTTTTATCGGCTCGGCAAAACGGTCTTCGGTTTCGACTTCAAATGCAAGCTGTTTTTGCAGCTCAATCGCTTCTTTCGGCGATAAATTCCAACTATGAAGCGGCTTTATTTCCATTGTTTATTCTTCATCATCGTCTTCGTCTGGGTTGTAAATTTCATAACCGTGAGCGTCATCGTAATAGTAGCTTTTCTCGCGCTGGTCTTCGCTCCAAGCTCCTTCGTTTTTGTTTTCGCGCTTTTCTTCAGCAATTTTTTCGGTTTTTCTGAGCGAATCTTTTTTTTCTTTCGGTTTTTCGGGCATAATTCATTTATACTTGCTTCAAAATCTTTACGCAATAAAAGTTAGAAAACTATGAACAGAAATAAATATCTTTTAAGTTTCGCGCTTATTTTATCTTCTATCGTTTCAACATATTTTGTTACCTCATCAGCTGCGCAGCAATCAGCGCAGCCGCAGACAGCCGATAACGAATATCAAGTCGCGGCAATTTTGTACCAACAGAAAGCGGCTGAATATCGCGCTTTAACTTTTCAGGCTTTTAACATTGCCAAAATGCAGTTGGACGCGGATTTCGAGAAAAGGAATTTGAAGAAATTGCCGAAAGCGGAAAGAAAACGGACGCGCGCGATTGTCGTTGATGTCGATGAGACGGTTTTGGACAATTCAATGCACCAGGCGGCACTTGTGAAAAAACGATTGCCATATATGCCTGACACTTGGACGGTTTGGGTAAATATGCGAAAAGCGACGTCGATTCCCGGCGCGTTAGATTTTTTAAATTACGCGAACCGAAAAGGCGTTCGAGTTTTTTACGTCACGAACCGCAACGCAGCCGAAAAGCAAGGTACGATTGACAATTTAAAACAAACCGGCTTTCCCGATGTTTCCGATGAAACGGTGATGGTTCGCGCAACCGAATCGAGCAAAGAAGTGCGGCGGCAAGCCATTTTGCAAAAACATCGCATCGTTCTGTTAATAGGCGATAATCTCAACGATTTATCAAATGTCTTTGAACGCAAATCAGTCGCTGACCGCTTCACGGAAGTTGATAGGACATGCGAGATGTTCGGGAGAAAATTTATCGTTTTGCCGAATGTGATGTACGGCGATTGGGAAAGCGCGATTTACGAATATCAGCGATTGAGTGAAGTTGAAAAAACGCGAAAACGCAACGAAGCGTTGACGAGTTATTAAAGCAGTAATTGATAAATGTTGATGGTTAATAGATAATGGCAAATTGTCTGCAAATTTTTGCAATTAATCATTTACCATTAACCATTTACAAATAAAAATGAGAATACTTGTAACCGGCGGCGCGGGCTTTATCGGCTCGCATCTTTGCGAAAGGCTCGCCAGCGAAGGCAATGACGTAATTTGTCTGGATAATTTTTTTACCGGCAGGCGCGAAAACCTTTTTCATCTGCTGGAAAACAAACGTTTTGAGCTTGTCCGGCACGACGTAACCGAGCCGATTCTTTTGGAAGTTGACCAGATTTATAATTTAGCGTGTCCAGCATCGCCAGTGCATTACCAATACAATCCGGTTAAAACCGTCAAGACGACCGTCATGGGAATGATAAATATGCTCGGCTTGGCAAAGCGCGTTCGGGCGCGGATTCTGCAGGCTTCGACTTCTGAAGTTTACGGCGACCCGCTCGTTCATCCGCAACCGGAAAGTTATTTCGGCAATGTGAATTGTATCGGAAATCGCTCGTGTTACGACGAGGGCAAGCGCGTCGCGGAGACTTTGATGATGGATTATCATCGTCAAAATAATGTTGATACGCGGATTGTTCGGATTTTTAATACTTACGGACCGCGTATGCTCGAAAATGATGGACGTGTCGTATCAAATTTTATTGTTCAGGCTTTGCGCGGAGAAGACTTGACCGTTTACGGAAGCGGTGAGCAAACTCGTTCGTTCTGCTATGTTGATGATTTGGTTGAAGGATTGATTCGTCTGATGAACACCGAAGCCGAAGACATTCATCTTCCGGTAAATATCGGTAATCCCGGCGAGTTTACGATGAACGAACTCGCGCACGAAGTCGCTCGCGCTGCCGGCAAAAACATAAAAATTAAACATCTGCCGTTGCCCGAGGACGACCCGAAACAACGGCAACCTGATATCACAAGAGCCAAACAGTTACTCGGCTGGCAACCGACGATTCCGCTGGCGGAAGGCTTGAAGAAGACAGTCGCGTATTTTGCGGAAAGAAACGAAAAGGCGGAAACTAAAACAGTTTAATTTAATATTTTATCGGAGATTTTTAATGAAAATTTTAATAACCGGCGGCGCGGGCTTTGTCGGCTCGCATCTTGCCGATAAACTTCACGGCGAAGGACACGAAATTACGATTATTGATGACCTTTCGACGGGACGTTATTCAAACGTCGAACATTTAGAAGGCGAAAAAAACTTTCGCTTGATTATTGACACGGTTCTCAACGAAAAATTGATGGAAGAATTGATTCGTGAAACCGACCGCGTTTTCCATATGGCAAGCGCAGTCGGCGTCCGTTTGATTATGGAACATCCCGTCAAAACGATTGAGACGATTTTTCGCGGCACCGATGTCGTTTTGGGTTTTTGCTCGCGCTACCGCAAAAGAGTTTTGATTCCTTCGACGAGCGAAGTTTACGGCAAAGGCGTTTCTGTTCCGTTTAGAGAAGAAGACGATTTGCTGACCGGCTCGACCGACAAACATCGATGGGCTTACGCCTGCGCAAAGACTTTGGACGAATTTCTCGCCATCGCTCATTGGAAGGAAACGCGCCTTCCGGTTGTTGTCGTCAGACTTTTCAACACGGTCGGACCGCGCCAAACCGGACAATATGGAATGGTTGTGCCGAATTTCATCAAATCTGCCATCAGAAACGAACCGCTAATTGTTCACGGCGACGGCTCACAGTCACGCTGTTTCGGTCACGTTTTGGATATTGTCGAAGGTTTGACGAAAGCGATCGAAACGCCCGAATGTTTCGGTCAAATAGTAAATCTCGGTAACGACGGAGAAGTTACAATCAAAGGTTTGGCAGAAAAAGCAATCGAGATGACCAATTCAAAAAGTGAAATTCGTTACATTCCCTACTCGGAAGCATACGGCGAAGGTTTTGAAGATATGCAGCGGCGCGTTCCTTCGCTCGACAAAGCCAGGCGAATGATTGGTTACCAGCCAACCCGAACGCTCGAAGAAATCATCAATGACGTAGCGGAACAGTTTCGGGAAGAATTAAAAATCGAAACCGCGAATGCTTAAATTTTTCACTATATAAGGCACAATGAATTACCTAAAGAATTTTGTTTTACTCGTTTCGTTTTTGGCTTTTTCAAGTGTTCTAGTTTTTGCTCAGAGTACGGGCGACGTAAAGGGTAAAGTTCGTACCGCGACAGGCGGCGGTCTTGTCGGTGTTACCGTAACCGCCCGACAAAACGGCAAAGATTTAAAGTCGGTGAAGACCGACCGCAGCGGAAAATTTGTTTTAGAGGGACTCGAAACCGGGCTTTACAACTTCGTTTTCGACAAAAACGGTTATAGCGCAGGTGTGAAATATAACGTCGAAGTCAAAAAAAATGAAGTTAATGATTTGGGCGACCGTCTGATTTTAAGCGTTGACCAAGGCACGCTGATTTTGATAAAAGGCAGCGTTTTTGACCAAAACGGACGAAGCCTTTACGGCGCGAGAGTCCAGATTGAAAAAATTTCAGGCGACGGCTCGACGCGCAAAATCGGTTCGGGTTTGACAAGCCAGAGCGGAGAATTTACATTTCGACAGCCCGAACAACCGGCGAAGTTTCGCGTTACGGCTTCCGCTAAAGGCGCGACGGCAAGCAAGGAAGTCACCGTTGAAAGCGCGGGGATTTACCGTCTGGCGATTACTCTGGAACTGAAAATTGATAACTGATAGTTGATAACTGATAATTTGCTTTTTACTAGCAGTTATCAACTATCAGTTATCACTTAATTAACTGTTTCAGAAATTTCTTCCGCCGGCTGCATTCCTGCCAGACTTCCCGTGTCGGTTACAATTAACGGAAGTTCCTCAAGCAAAACCGCGTTCGCCAAAATCTGTACCCAATAAGTTCCCGCAGTTTGAAAGACGACGTTGACAAAAAAGCTGACATTATCGGAAAATCCGCCGGTCGCCAGCTCGATATGCGTCGGCTGCGAGGTGACAACTAAATTGTTTTTGTCCGGCGAAGCAATTCGCACTTCGGTTTGGTGGATGCCTTCGCCGCGCCAGTGATTGACGACGGCAAATTTAATCAACGAAATCGGCAGTTTTTCAACCATTATGTTTTGAAAAACGCCCATCAACGAAATTTTATTGCCCATTTCAAGCCGCACATCATCGCACAAAAGCGTGTAAACAAGTTGTAAATTTTGTGTGTCCATAAAAATTTTACCCTAGAGAAGCAGGAAGTTCACAGAGAGAAATTTCACTTGAAAAATTTCGTGTTCTCTGCATTTTTTGTTACATACATATATTCTAATACACAGCTGTTATTTGAAAGTTTCGGAGCAGCTCGTGTCATAATTTTTAAAGAATACGGTTTTTATAAAATTTTGTCTTTTCCTTTACGCATGGTCAAGGTTATAATCGCATAAAAAGATTTCAGAGGTTAGATGTCAGATGTTAGCGAAAACGAGCAGATGACTAACATCTGACATCTGGGTTTTAGTTATGATGATTTATATTTTAATTGGTCTGTCGCTGACTCTAGCGAGCCTCACGGGTTTGCAGTTTTTCTATATGGCTTACCTCGAGCGCCTTAATAAAGAGCATAAAAGACGTATCTATGAATTAGAGCGTCACTCAAAATATCTTTCCAATCGGTTAAACGACGCCGAGGCGCGAATCGCCGAGCAAAACGATTTAATCGAAACTATTTTTGACGATTTGGCGGATGAAGAGGAAGAAGTTTGGGCAGACGTGATTGAAGACAGATAAATTTCGCGCTTTTGTTTCTGCTCTTAAATTTCAAAATTAACAATTGTTGCGCCCCAGTTGCCCGAAAATTCCGGCGCGTTTTTGAACGATTTAACAAACGGCGTTTCCGCCAAAACTTTTCTCACTGTTTCTCTCTGCATGCCGACGCCTTTGCCGTGAATTATTCGCACCACGCGAATTTTTTTTTGCGAGCTTCCAAAAGATAATTTTCAACCACCGATTCGATGTCGCGCGGCGCGAAAGCGTGCAGGTCGAGTGAATCCGTAATTTCCAGCTCAAAAGGTTCGGGAAACGGATTGTTCAAGTCCAAATTTTCAATTTCGCTTTCGCTCATTTTAATCAAACTGGTCTTTACCTAATTGTTTTTGAAAACTCTCTATATCTTCCGGCGGATTAACCTTCAAACGCTCTTTGTCTCTAAAAACCACAAAACGTTTATCTTCTATTTGACCGTCGGCGCTGCGAAGCCGGAGGGTAATAGTTTTATTCATACCCGTTCCTTCGACTGTAAGCGGAAGAACGCCCCAAACATCTCCGCTGCGATATGCTTTGTAGTGTTCCTGTTTGTATTTGTCGTAGCCAAGAATTTGGATGCCGTCAAAATCCGGCTCAACTCCGTCAATCGCTTTGACAACGTTGCTGCGCGAAAGAATTACCCAGCTTCCCGGTTTTGAGCCTTTCGAAGAATCTCTGTCTTTTATTGACGTGCCTTCGCTCAATTCAAAATTATCAAGACGGTGCCAGGTGACAAATTTTCTGTTGTTATGTTGATAAAAGGTTATATCGCTCGGCACGAGCAGTTCGACTTGTCTGCCAAGCAGCCAGCCGGCAGGCGCGGGCGAAACCGACGGGTCGAGCCGAACTTTATACCAGATGTCATATTTTTCGTCTAATTTTTCCGGCTCGTTCGCTTCTTTCGCCGCTTCGATTTCGGCATTTTTTGTTCTGCCTTTCGTTTGTTTCTGCTCGCCTTTCGAAGCATCGTCCACATCGGCTGAATCAACTGCTTTAGGCACAAATTTCCAACTTGTTATTTCAAAATTTGAGCCGTTGTCGAGCTTAAATAAAATATTGCTGTCAATTTGTTCGGGCGAAAGACGTAAATTTGAAGCGGCGCGAAGCTGCCCGATTGCTTGCTGCTGCAAATCTTTGTCTTCTTCGGCAATTTTTCTTGATTTTTCGAGTAGTTTGCTGGTAATCACGTTTTGCGCTTCGATCCAGCCTTCGGTGTCGTCTTCGTCATTTGCGCGAACTCGATACCAATGAACTTTTTCAAAATCAACTTCGTCCAAAATGTCTAACTTCTCGCCGCGCTTGATCTCCAAAAGGTCAGCCGCCACAACCGCATACGAGCTGCGAATCTGAGCTTTGTTGGCTATCACCGTTCCCGTTTCACTAAATCCGACGATTGACGAGACATTTTCGACCGCACTGTCAACCACGCCGCAGCCGCTAAAAGCTAAACCGTTTAACAATATCGCAAATGAAACAAGTAATTTTCTAACTATCATTTTGTTTTTTCAGATTTATTTTTCCGAAATTTTTTGCCAATTATTATAACCCAACTTTTTTAAAAAATCTTTTTGTTGACCTTTCGGTTTCGCTATTACCTCGAGCCTGGTTATAAAATTCGTTTCCGCCACGGCTTTGATGCCGACGCTTTGTAAATCTGTTTCCCAATTTATTTTTTCCGCGCCTGTAATATATTTTTCAATGATGGTTTGAAGTTCCGCAAAGTTTTTCAAAACATTCAAAATCGCCGCGTTACCGTCTCTAGGCGAAGTAGGCAAGCGATGTTTTTGATAAACTTCTTGAAAAATTTCGTCAATCGAACGCTTGCCTTTGCTACGCCGCAAGAGCGCAACGTCGCACAAAAAAGCGACAATCATTCCGCGTGCAAAAACTTGATTGTTTGCGCCGCTCCACCTGACTTTCGAGGCTTCGGTTAAAGAAATTTTTTGATTTTGTAGATTTTCCAGATTATAGGCTTCGGAAAGCGTGTTGAGAAAATCTTCAAAACGAATCCGATTTGTTTGAATGCCCGTCCGCAACGCTTGATAAACGGTAAAGCCTTCGTAAAACCAATCGTAATTGCCCGTTAAAGCCAGATTGTTCGGAATCCAGAGGTGAAAAAGTTCGTGCCGCAATTGCTCGTGCAAGCGCTGAAGCGACAAAGTTTTAAATGGCATATCGCTTGAAACGATTAAAAGATTCGCGCCGCGCGCTTCCGCTTCCCAACGCCCAAATTTTGTTTCTCTCGGAAAACGAACCAGAGAAATTTGCACTTTTTCCGTCGGAATCGTACCGAACAATTTTCGATATTCTTTAAAAATCTCGGTTGTAATTTCGGAAACTTCCGCGTCGGAAAACTGCCATTCACCAGAAATCGCCAAATTTAGAGAGATTTTATCGCTTGCAATTTCCTTCTCGCGCCAGTTTTTCCCGATTAAAAAAATCGCCTTTCCGACATTTTCCGCTTCAAAAGCGTTTTCGCCCAGACTTCTTTCGCTTGAAATCACTTTCCAATCTTTTGGCAATTCAAATTTCACCCGCGCACGAATCGGTTGATTGTTTTCGGCATTAAACTGCGGCAGCAAATCGCCCAACATCAAAATTCCCTGCTCGCCTGCAACCCATGAAACGTGCGCCATCGCCGTTATATTCGGCGATGGTTTGACGTTAATTGAATAACTCCAGTTGGTTGTCTCGCTTTCGGCAAGATATTCGCCTGGGGCAAGTTTTTTGAAGGAAACTACTTTGTTTTGTTCATCAATCAAACTGAAATCCGAAATCCTCTCGCCGAGGTTTTCCGTTCCGGCAAATGAACGCAAAAAAGACCAGGTTTTGTTTGATTGCGCGATTTGTCGGGGTAAAAATTTTCCTTCGACGCGAACAGTTTCCGGTGAAAGCGAAGCTATTTTTATATTTAAATCCAAATCTTGCGCAAGCGAAGCGGAAGCGAACAGCGTTAAAAAAAGCAAAAATCCGGTGCAAAAAACCGCCGTTCGGGAAAACTTTTTGTTAGTCGTTGACATCAACACAAATACGGAACTAAAATAATTTTTTATTCGTAACCATTTTCAGTTCGCTTTTAAGAATAGGAAATTTTATGAGTCTTATCAAAATCGTCATCTACACATTAGCATTTTTGCTGAGTCTTTTGTTTTGGGGACGCTTCTTTTTCTAGCCTGATGGTTTGGCGGAAACCTTTTGGCAAAATCATTTTGGCGGAAAACGAAAGTTTGTTCTCTGTCTTCGCAACTTTAAAAAACGAATAGCGGTCAACTTTGACCGCTATTTTATTTTCGGGTTTTTTATGAGTGAATTAAGAAAAATCGAGCGAGCTTTAATTAGTGTTTCGGACAAAACCGGAATTGTCGAATTCGCAAAAAAACTAAATGATTTCGGTGTCAAAATCATTTCCACCGGCGGAACTGCCAGAACTTTGCGCGAGGCTAATTTGAATGTAACGGAAGTTTCCGAAATCACCGAATTCCCGGAGATGATGGACGGGCGCGTGAAAACTCTGCATCCGAAAATTCACGGCGCGTTTTTGGCTTTAAGAGATGATGAAGTGCATCTGGCGGCAATGAAAAATCACCAAATCGAGCCGATTGATTTAGTGGTCGTTAATCTTTACCCGTTTGAAAAAACTATCGAAAACGAAAATGTTTCGCTCGAAGAAGCAGTTGAGCAAATTGATATCGGCGGACCGGCGATGATTCGCTCGGCGTCGAAAAATTGGCGCGACGTCGCCGTTGTAACCGACGCAAAACTTTACGACGGGATTTTAAGTGAAATGAAAAAAAATGAAGGCTCGCTTTCGCTCCAAACACGAAAGCGTTTGGCAACCTTGGCTTTCACGCGCACGGCAAGCTATGATTTGACGATTTCCTCGTATCTCTCTCGCCGACTTTCGGCTAAAGATTTATCATTTTTAGAGCCTTTCAACCCACTGGCAAATCTCACATTCATCGAAACCGATTTTGAAGAAACTAAAGACGATGGCGAATTTGAAGATTTCAATTCCGTCGAACTCGCCAAAGTCACCGATTTGCGTTACGGCGAAAACCCGCACCAAAAAGCCGCGCTTTATCGAACATTTCAGGAAACCGGCGGAATTGCCGACGCCGAACAGCTTCACGGCAAGGAAATGTCTTTTAATAATTATTTAGATGCGGACGCGGCATGGCATTTAATTTCTGATTTTGACGAGTTGGCATGCGCGATTATCAAACATACAAATCCTTCGGGCGTCGGCGTTGGCGCGAATAATTCGGAAGCGTATAAACGCGCTCTGGCAACTGATCCGGTTTCGGCTTTCGGCGGAATCGTCGCTTTTAACAAATCGGTTGATGCGGTTGTCGCCAATTCGGTCAACGAAATCTTCACCGAAGTTGTAATTGCGCCGGAATTTGAAGCGGAGGCGTTGGAAATTTTCAGAAAAAAGAAAAATCTGCGCGTCCTGAAAGTCAAAAAAAGCGAATCTGAAAACGCACTCGAATACCGAACGATTTCCGGCGGAATGCTCGTGCAAAACCGCGATAATTTACGGATAAGCGCTGAAAATCTGAAAATTGTTTCTGAACGACAACCGAGCGAAGAAGAAATTCGCGCAATGCTTTTCGCCTGGAAAGTTTGCAAGCACGTGAAATCAAACGCGATTGTTTTCACCAACGAATTTCAAACCGTCGGTGTCGGCGCCGGTCAAATGAACCGCGTTGATTCGGTGCGAATTGCGGCGATGCGAGCCGAAAAAACCGAACTTGATTTAAAGAACACGGTTTTGGCTTCGGATGCTTTTTTTCCGTTCCGCGATAATGTTGACGAAGCGGCAAAATTCGGCATTTCGGCAATCATTCAACCGGGCGGTTCTGTCCGTGATGAAGAAGTGATTCAAGCGGCGAATGAAAATAATTTAGCGATGGTTTTTACGGGTTTTAGACATTTCAAGCACTAAACTGTCTGAAATTTGAAGATTCTCGAAGTTAAAAACAAAAATAAATCGCCGACCAAAAAAACATTTGACTTTTCCGTTCATTTAAGGTAAAACTTGGAACATAAAATTTATGTTGGAATGCTCGGACGGTTTTCCTTGAAAGGAAATTCGCGTCCGTTTTGTTTTTCGGAAGCTGTTTCAGCGGAAAATTCTCTCTCGATTAAAAGTTTTTAACTGCAAATCGCGCCCGTCGGTCGAAACGGAAATCGTTCCGTTCTCGCCGGTCGTTAAAACTTCCGCGCCCGCCGCTTTCCATCTTTCCAGAACTTCCCGGTGCGGATGTCCGAACTGGGAATTTTTGCCGACGGAAATAACGGCAAGTTTCACTTGTGATGCATTAATAAAATCTTCGGTCGAAGAAGTTTTGCTGCCGTGATGAGCGACTTTTACGACATCAGCTTGCAAGAATTCTGGCGCTTGCATCAACGTGCTTTCCGCTTCTTTTTCAATGTCGCCAGTCAAAAGAATTTTTCGTGATCCGTAAATCAAACGTAAAACTACCGATTGATTGTTATCGGAAATAGCTTCCGTATTTTTATCCAGCGACGGAGATAAAACTTCGATTTTTACATCGCCGAAATTTAACCCGTCACCACGTGATAATTTCACAACCGGAATTTCGCGTTTTTGTAAAATCTCGTAAAGCTCCGCAAAATCTGTATCTTTCAGCGGAACTCTGCCAAATATCGCCGCCCGTATGCGGAAGTTTTTCGCTACATCCGTTAATCCTTGAATATGGTCGGCGTCGGCATGCGTCGCCAAAATATAATCAATTTTTGAATAACCTTTTTCCCACAAAAATTCCGAAACGACAGTTTCGCCGATTGACGGTGTGTCCGGCTCGAAAATCTCCGGCTCATCTTCATATTCGTTTTTGATAAAAATTTTATTAAAATTTGGCTTTCCGCCGCCGTCAACAAGCATTGTTTCGCCGCTCGGAAAAGTAATCAAAGCCGAATCGCCTTGTCCAACATCGAGAAAATCAACGCGCAGTTTGTCGTCCGGCATCGGCGAATTGAACGGGTGAAAAATGATAAGCCCGAAAAGTAATAAAAAAATTCCCGCGTTTATGCGAAGAAACGGAGCGCCGGAAAATTTGAAATCTGAAATCTGAAATTTGGAATCCGTCGCAAACGGCTTCCAAAAATTCAATAGCAATGTTGCTGCAATTATCGGTAAAAAATATAGAAAATAAATTGCTTTCATCGCGCCCGAATAAGTGGGTAACCTCAAGGAAGCCCAACTGTTATCAGTAAAAATTTGCGGAACGGAAACGAGCAGCCAATTGAAAATTTCAGTTAATTTTATAAAAGGCAACGCCAACACATCGCTGATTTGCGCGAAAAACAAAGCAAAAATCGCCGCAAAACTTTCGAGCGCGATAATCGCTCCGACCCAAAGGTTTAGCAAAATTCCGAGAAACGAAAAGCGGTGAAAATAAATTATAGTTAAAGGCAAAAGCCACATTTGCACGACGAACGAAACTAAAACCGCTTCAAAAATATATCGCGCCGGATTTTGCAGATTTCTTTTTTCGAGCCATTTCAAATAAGGCGATTTGAAAAGATTTGCCGACCAGATTTGGCGAGAATGCTCGATTTTCCATGCCTTGTCGCGCCAGTAAAGCGTTTCGCAAAAACGTCTTAACCAATTCGGAACGTTTGGCGGAAAAGGTGTTTCGGCGGTCGGCGACCAGCTGCCGATTGCCCGCAGTTTTTCGACGAGCGGAAACGCCATCGCTACGATTGCGCCGACGCTCGCAAAAGTTAGCTGAAACGACGGCGTAAAAACGTCTGCGGGACGCCAAACGAGCAAAATTAAAGCGCACGCGCCTAGCGAATTGAGAAGCGTGCCGCTTCGGTAAATCATCTGCGAGAAAAGCAAAATCGTGAACATAATCGTCGCCCGCACGACAGGAACGTCCGCGCCGACAGCAAGCGAATACGCCCATAAGAACGCGCTCGCAATCAAAAATTGCCATAATCTTTTCTTTGTGAAAAAGCGGATGAAAAGAAGCGTCAAACCGCCGATAAAAGTTATGTGCAAGCCAGAAATAACGAGAACGTGAAAAGTTCCGCCTTCGCGGAAAACTTCCGCCGTCGGTTTGTCCAAGAAATACTTGTTGCCGAGAAGCGAAGCGATTAAAATTCCTGCGGTCGAAACATTGAATTTATCCCGAAAATCAATTATCAAATTTTGGCGGCGTTCATAAATCCAAGCGAGCGGCGCAAATGTTTGCCGGTCAGCTATTTTATCAATCAACAGCGGGCTTTTTATGATTCCGGTTGCGTCAATATCTTTTTGGTCAAGAATTTCTTTTCGGCTGGCTACGCCTTCGTTTAGAAAATCGTCTTCGCGCCGAAGATTGCAGGCGACGCGAATGCGCGAGCCGTAATTGAGATTTAGTTGCTCGTATTCACTATTTACCAATTCATCTTTTGCCGCGGCGAAAAGACGAACATTTCCCGAAATTTTTATCTCGGATTCTTTGTAAATAGCCTTTTCGGTTTTGAGCAGCAGAAAAAATCCGCCCACGGCAAGTTCCGGCGCGGCTTGCAAGACGCCTTCAATTTCTAATGGTTCGCCTGATTTTATTATTTGTTCGTCAAGAAAATTTCTTAAGCGGTTTTGTGCGTCTAACGAGTTTTCGAGTTGAAAAAATAACCCCCCGCAGGCGGTAAAAGCAATTGAAAGAAAAATAATTGCAAAATTTTTTCTTAACGAAAAAACGGTCAGAGCCGCGCCGATAAGACAGACTATTAAATAAGTCTGCCATTCAAAAACAAGAAAGTTCGCCGCTAGAATGCCGGACGCAAAACAAATTGCCAACCAGAGCAACGGATAAAGCGTAAAATTTGCGGGCGAGAATTTCGAAGTGTTTCCAGACATTTTTTATAATGTCCTCGGCAAACGATTTTAAGCGAGAATATCATAAAATTACTCGACCTTAACCAAATTTCGTATTTCACAAAAATGCTCGTCGCTGATTCCTCGTATTAAAAGCAAATGTTCGGGCTTGCGAAACTTCCCGTATTTTTCCCGATGCTTAACAATTTCATTTGCCGTTTTTTCGCCGACGTGCGGAAGCTTTTTGAGTTCTTCGGTGGAAGCTGTATTTATATTAACAGCTGATTCGGAGATTTGAAATTGATTTTTTGTTGATAAAACTTGTTTTGTTTCCTTCGGTTGGCTGCAAGCAAATAATAAACAGCCAACAATTAAAGGCAAAAGTTTAATTGACAGTCTGTAAATGTTGAAATGATTAGATTTGCTTTTTTGTATTGTGGATTGCATTTGAAATGTGCAAAGTGCTAAAAGTGCTTTGAAAATCAACCATTTGACTGTCCGAAAAAGGAGTTTTCCACAGCACTTTTCCACAGATGCTGTGGAAAACTTTCGAGAAAATATGAAGAAAAATTTCCTGAAAAAGCGTGAAGTAAAAGTATGAAAAAGTAGAAAAATTTGCAAGTGAGAAATATGATTGCGTCCGTATAAGATACCCTTTTCACTTTTTCACTTTTTCACTTTTTTCCTTTTCAACTTCTTCGTCTTCTTCAACTTCCTGCAAATCGTCGTAAGCTTTTTGGAGAATCGGGCGCGCGCGGCTGCTTCCGTCCATTTCTCCGATGTACCCTTCCTTAACCATCGCGTCTAAGATCGCGGCGGCGCGTCCGTAACCAATACGTAAATGTCGCTGCAAAAGCGAAGTCGAAGCGCGTTTCGATTGCACGACCGTTCGCAGAGCATCACGAAAAAGCATGTCTTTTTTGCCCGGCAAATCGTCCGAATCAACCATTTCTTCGTCTGTTTTCGTAATAGTCGAGTCGTATTCGGGATTTCCTTGAGCTTTGGCATGTTCGACAATTTTTCCGATTTCCTTTTCATCAACAAACGCGCCGTGAACGCGAATGATTTGCGAAGTCGCCGGTGGCAGAAAAAGCATATCTCCTTTACCCAAAAGACTTTCCGCGCCATTGCCATCAATAATCGTGCGCGAGTCAACTTTTGAAGAAACGCGGAAAGAAATTCGCGCCGGAAAATTCGCTTTTATTAAGCCGGTGATAACATCAACCGAAGGACGCTGCGTTGCCAGCACAAGATGAATACCGACGGCGCGAGCCATCTGCGCCAGTCTGGTGATTGATTCTTCGACTTCTTTGCCGGAAACCATCATCAAATCGGCGAGTTCGTCAATAATAATCACAATATAAGGCAGCATTTTAAAAGGCTCGCCGTTGTCATCAAATTGTTCGAGCGCATTTTTTCGTTTTACTTCCGCATTAAAACCGTCAATGTTGCGCACGCCCCAGCCGGCGAGGTCTTTGTAGCGTTTTTCCATTTCCGACACCGCCCATTTCAGCGAAATTGCGGCGCGTTTCGGGTCGGTGATAATCGGCGTGGCGAGATGCGGAATGTCGGCATAAAGCCCTAATTCCAAACGCTTCGGGTCAACCATTATAAATTTTACTTCGTCGGGTTTTGCCTTATAAAGAATCGAAACAACCAGAGTATTTACGCCGACCGATTTTCCCGCGCCGGTTGCACCCGCAATCAACAGATGCGGCATTTTTGCTAAATCCGTAACGTAATTAAGTCCATCAATAGTTTTGCCGAGCGCGATGGTTAAAAGCGATTTTGATTCGATGAATTTTTTTGATTCGACGACTTCGCGCAAAAAAATCGTATCGCGTTCTCTGTTTGGAACTTCAATGCCGACAAAGGCTTTGCCTGGAATGCGGTCAATGCGAATTGATTCGGCTTTCAGCGCGAGGCACAAATCGTCCGCCAAACTGGTAATGCGCGAATACTTCACGCCCGGGTCGGGTTTGTATTCGTAGGTTGTAACCACCGGTCCCGGGCAGATATTGACAACACGCCCGGTGGCGTTAAATTCCCGGGTTTTTTCTTCCAATTCTTTGGCTATCGCGCGGGCTTCTTCTTCCTTTACTAGAAAGCGCGGCGGCGGCGCGTTTAAAAACTCCGGCAGCGGTAACGCGTAATCATCATAATTCTGCGGTTTTTTCGGCTGTTCCGGCGGCGTTTCAATTTCTTCCGGTAGTTCCAATTCTTCTGACAGTTCCAATAAACTTGCGTTCAACTCGTCTGTTTCCTGAATCGGAGTAAACGGAATTTTTTCTGTTTCGGCACCAAGATCAATTGGCGCAGTTTTGTTCTTTTCAGGAAAGTCTTCGAAAACGGAAATTGTCGGAATTAATTTTTCAATTGCAACCGGCTCTTCCGGTTGTAGTTCGGGTTTTTCAATATTCTCGGGCGGTTTTTCCAATTCAGATTTTGAAGAATTGCCGAAACGATTAAAAATTGCGGAGACTTTTTCCTGAAAAGTTTTTCTTTTTTCCTTCAAATCAGCGGACGCAGTTTCGAACACCGGTACTGTTAATTTTTTTTCAACCGCTTTTTCGTTTAACTCTTTGCTGTATTTCTCAGCGCTTTCCTGAGTCTTCTTATTTCTAGTCTCGCGCCATTTGCGAAACCCGCCAAACCATTCTCCGAGACGCATTTGGAAGTTTTCCCATGCAAGAGAAAAATCGCTGAAGAGTGAAGCAAAAGAGAAATTTGTAATTAACAAAACCGAAGTTGCAAAAAGGGCTGTCAACAAAATCCCCGCGCCAATTTCGCCGAGAAGTTGAGAAAAACTGCGCTGAAAGAAGACGCCTAATACCCCGCCTTGAAAACCGAAAAGCGTGGCAAGACTCGAAAGCGAAACGACGAAAAGGACATAGCCGAAAAATCGATACGCAGAGGCTGACAAATCTTTTGCGCGGAAAATTCGCCATGCAATCAAAACGAGCAAAGCGGGCAAAAAATAAGCGGTCAAACCGACGGCTTGAAACAAAATATCAGCAAATACCGAGCCGACGACACCAACCCAATTTTGTGTTTTTTGCGCACTACTGGTGTTAAGCGACCAATCGTCCGGGCTGTAAGTAACAAGACACAAAAAAATCAGCAGCGCTAAAGCCGTTAAGACGACGGCAACAATCTCATTCGCCTTGGTATTTCTTCTCGCGACGATTTGCTTTTTTTCTACTTCAATTGCCATCAGTTTAATGCAAAATCAAAAATGTAAAATTAAAAATTCTAGAAATCATTTTTCTTTTCAATTTTTCACTCGTGCGCTTTTTTTGAACAGTAAAAATTCTTTTATAAATTCGCCAATATCCCCGTCCAAAACCGCTTCGACATCGCTTCGCTCAAATTTTGTTCGTGTGTCTTTCACAAGGCGATACGGATGAAGAACGTAATTTCTAATTTGCGATCCGAAAGAAATATCCTGTTTGTTGGCTTCGAGTTCGGCGTTATCAGATTTGCGTTTTTCTAATTCTAATTCGTAAAGTTTTGAACGTAAAACCTGCATCGCCACCGCGCGATTTTGAATTTGCGAACGCTGATTCTGGCACGTAATGACTGTTCCTGTCGGTAGATGAGTTATTCTCACTGCCGAGTCGGTTACATTAACGTGCTGACCGCCCGCACCCGACGAACGATACGTGTCAACGCGCAAATCTTTGTCGTTTATTTCAACTTCGATATTTTCGTCAATTTCCGGCGAGACAAACATCGAAGCAAAAGACGTTTCTCGGCTGCCGCCCGAATTAAACGGCGAGATTCGCACGAGGCGATGAACGCCCGCTTCGCACGACAACAAACCGTAAGCATATTCGCCTTCGACGCGAAAAGTCGCGCTTTTCAGCCCGGCTTCGCTTCCCGATTGTTCGTCCAAAATTTCAACGCGAAACCCTTTGCGTTCAGCCCAGCGCAAATACATCCGAAAAAGCATCTGCGCCCAATCCTGCGCGTCCGTTCCGCCCGCGCCCGATTGAATCGAGCAAATCGCGTTATTCGCGTCTGTTTGACCCGAAAGTAGAGCTTCGGTTTGCGCCTCATCAACTTCCCGTTCGAGTTTGACGACTAACGCTTGCAATTCATCCAAAGACCCAGCATCGGTTTCGGCAAACTCAAATAAAACTTCGGCATCTGAAATACTTGTTTCAAAAATTTCCTGCGCCGCGAGTAATTTTTCCACACGACTTCGTTGCTGAACAGTTGTTTGCGCCTTTGCCGAATCGTTCCAAAAATCCGGCTCGGAAATTTTCGCTTCTAATTTTTCGAGTTCTCTTCGCTTGGCGGGTGCGTCAAAGAAACCTCCCAAGTTGGGTAACTTTTTCTTTTAATTCTTCGTATTTTGTTTGTAAATCTGCTAATTCCATCAAAATTCTCTGTGTTGTCCGGTATGAAATTTCATTCCTGTGATTACACCGTCAAGATAGCTTGACGGACGATATAAATAATAAAGATAAACTTTGTCTTCGGGAAAAATAACGTAAATATTTTGGTCTTTCTCCCAAACTTCGGCGTGCGTCTGCCGAAACCAAGCGTAACTCAAAGCGTAAAGTAAAACAGTAAATAGAAGCGAAATTAAAACGGCTCGTTTCATCCTTTAAATTCTTACTTGCGGTTACGCACGTTTGTCTGCGATTAATTTCCTTGCTTTCCAAAAACAGATTGATAATAAAGCCAAACTCGCCAGCGAACAAAGCCATGCAAACCAATCGCCATAACGGACATAAAAAGTTTGCACGCCGTTGGATTTTGAAATTGTCCAAACGCGCGTGTCTTCCGTATAGGCGCGCGCCGCGTCCAAAATTTCGCCGCGCTCGTTTATATAAGCTGTAATGCCGACATTTGTCACGCGTAAAACCGGACGGTCGGTTTCGACAGCGCGAAAAACCGCGTTTGCGAGATGTTGTCGCAAGACGGGCGTTTCGCCCAAATATCCGTCGTTCGTCATTTCAATTAAAACGTCCGCGCCGTTGCGGACAAACTCACGTGAAAGCGAAGCAAAATGCGATTCGAAACAAATCATCACGCCGCCTCTCGCGTCGCCAAAAGGCAGCAAATCGTATTGGTCGCCGTATTGAAAATTACCAACCATTGTCGGCACAAATTGCGCGACTGTTTCAGGCAAAGGCACATATTCGCCAAACGGAACAAGATGAATTTTATCATACTGAGCGATTTTCTCGCCGCGCGGATTTATCATCACGGCAGAGTTGAAAAAATTATCACCTTTTGTGTTCGGTTCGGCGGCATTGAAAAGAACACTCGCGTTGTTCCTCTTTGCAAAATCACCTATAAATTCTTGAAATTCACGGTCTTGTTCATACATAAAATTCATCGGCGATTCGGGGAAGATGATTATCGTCGGTTGGTCGTTGTTCGTTGTTCGTTGAATTTTTTGCAGAGCCTTTTCGGCAAGTCTGACGTGGCGTTCGCGCAAGTTTATCCAATCTTCGTATTTGAGACCGCTCATCGGAACATTTGGCTGGATAGCTATAACATACGCCGTTTTGTAATTATGGTTATTTGGTAAAATGATAAGGTGTGAAAAAAGCGGAAGCAGTAATACTAAAATAGAAATGGAAATTATTAAAATTGCCATTAACGGTTTCGGCTTTTCCTTTTTAACTATTCCAATCACTGAAACAGTTATTACCGAATTTAACAAAATTATAAAAAATCCCGGCAAATAAACGCCGCCAATTTTCGCAAACTGAATCAAAAATGAAACAAACGCTTGCGAATACCCAATCGCGTTCCAATTATTTCCCGTCAAATTAAATCGCAAAAATTCAATCGCCGTCCATAAAAAAGGCGCGGACAAAATCGCATAACCTCCAAAGCTTTTCAAAAACAAGGAAAAAATCGCGCTGAAAACTGCCGGAAAAAATCCAACGAGCGAAGCCACCATCAAAAGCAAAAGATAGGCGATTAACGACGGAACACTTGCATAAGTTATCGGCGCAAACGTCAGCCACCAACAAGACAAGAAAAAGAAGCAAGTTCCAAAAATCCAGCCCAGAACAAACGATTTTACAATTGATTGTTTTTCGCGTTCGACAGCATAAAACAAAGGAACAAGCGCGAACCAAGCCAGAAACCACCAATCAAAATCGGGAAATGAAAGTGTGAGTAGAATTGCCGAAAGAACAGCCAACAGAGAGTTTGCAAGTGAAGGTATTTTTGCTCTGGCGGCGGAAAACTTCATAGCCTTCAGTTTAGCAAAAAATCTGCCCCTTCAAAACAAATCTCTCCGGGGAAATTATAAACGGCTTAAACAAAATTCAATCTAAAGTGAAAAGTGAATACTTAACTCTCTTTTACTTTTAGTTTTTCACTTTTTTGCGTTAAATTAATTTTATGAAAACTGAAAATTTTTTCGTGCCGGAAGGCAAAAAGCTGAACTTAAAAAAACATCAAACCGATTTCACGGGCGATTACACCGATAAACGCGAAGCGGTAGAAGATTTAATCAAAAACATCCAGCGTTTAACCGAGCTGCAAGACGTGCTTTACGCGCAAAATCAGCACGCGCTTCTTATAATGTTTCAAGCGATGGACGCGGCGGGAAAAGATAGCGCGATAAAGCACGTAATGAGCGGCTTAAATCCGCAGGGTGTTCACGTTAATTCATTTAAACAGCCGTCGAGCGAGGAATTAGACCACGATTATTTGTGGCGCTCGATGAAGCAGCTTCCCGAACGCGGGCGCATCGGAATTTTTAATCGCTCTTATTACGAAGAAGTTCTTGTCGTGCGTGTTCATCCCGAAATTTTGCAGTTTCAGCAAATGCCCGACAAATTAGAAAAAGATAAAAACATCTGGAAAAAAAGATTTGAACAAATTTGCAATTTTGAAAATTATCTAACCGAAAACGGTATTCACATTTTGAAATTTTTTCTAAATGTTTCAAAAGACGAGCAGAAAAAACGCTTTCTGAAACGCATCAACACGCCGGAAAAAAATTGGAAATTTTCCGCCGCCGATGTGAAAGAGCGCGGGTTTTGGGACAATTATATGCAGGCTTACGAAGACGCTTTGCAAAACACCAGCACGAAAAACGCGCCTTGGTTTGTCGTGCCGGCAGACAACAAATGGTTTACGCGCGTCGCTGTTTCGGAAATCATTATCAAAAAAATGGAATCTTTAGATTTGCAGTATCCGAAAGTTAACGACGCGCATATGCAGAATCTTTTGGAAGCAAAAAAACTTCTCGAAGCGGAAAATTAAACTTCGCTCAAAATAATTATTTCCGCGCGTTGTTTTGCTTCGTCGAGGAATTTTTCAATTTCCGCTTCGATTCTTTTTTCGGTCAGCGTTTTATTGATTTGCGTGCGAACTTCTTCGAGTTTCGGCTTGAGCAGCGACGGGTAACGCTGGCGAAATTCACGCGTGAAATCTTCGTCGTAATATTTTTTTTCGCCTTCGGGCGTGATAACTACAAACGCGCGAAAACGAAAATCGAGATACTTTTCAATCTTCACGCGGTCAGCCATAATTCTCTCAAAATTGTCGTCTTCAACCGAATCAAAACCAACCATTCTTAAACGATTGACGAATTCAGCGGTTGGGAAACGCGCCAGAACGCGCTTGATTTCCGCGTTTACTTCGTCGGTGTTCGGTTCGGTGCGCGGAACTCTTCTTGCTTCTAAGGCAAACAAACGCTGGTTAATCAGAAGTTCCAGAGCGCGATTTAAATCGGTTGAAGATGGCGGCGAAATAGAAACGCCGGGCTGCAAGGCAAGTTCCCACAGCAAATCCGAATAAGTAATAAGCTCGGGACTTCCCAACCCGTCGCCGATTGTCGCCACCGTTTTATCAACAACGTCTTGCGCGACAGCTTTTGCCGGAGCAAATGCGAAAAAGAAACCGAGCAAGGCAAGACTAATGATGAACTTTTTCGATTTAGAATTTTTTGTTTTCATAGACAAACCGTTTGATTTTTATTCGAAATTGCAAAACTGTCAAATAAATTTTTCAAGCCAAGGTTAAAATCGTTGAAAAAATTTAACTGCCGGGGAAGTATTAATATTGTCTTTTCAAAATTTCAAACCATTATCTCAGATGACGATTAAACGAAAAGGTTTGTCGCGCGAAATGGCACGGATAAACTTAGAAGTTACAATTTCTAAGTTTATCCGTGCCATTTCGCGCCCTGTTCTTATTCTCAATTACCTTCTCAAACGCGCTTCAACATTGTTTGCTTTTAAAGAATTTCCCGTCGAACGCTGCAATTCGGCAATCGCTTTGTTAAGTTCGGTTTGAGCGCGAAGCTCCGCGCTGCGGGCGTTCATCAAAGCGGTTTGACGCTCTAAAACTTGGTAGATATTCGATTGTCCGGCGTCGAGTTTTCTTTGTTCGGAAGCGTATTGTTTTGTGCTGTTTTCGCGCGAAATGGCTGCCGTTCGAAGTCGCGCTTCCGAAGTTCTGACTGTCTGCAAAGCGTTTCGCACGTCAACCTGAATATTTTGTTCGGTTTGCTCGCGCTGCGTTTTTATTCGCTCGCCTTCGACCAAAGATCGCCCAAGCTGCGCTTTTGCGGTTTTGTTTCCTAGCGGAATATTAAACTGCACGCCAGCGCGAAATGTCGGATAGCGATTGGCTAAAATATCTGTAAATGTCGTTCCCGCGCCGCCGATTCCCTGTAGAAAATTTTGCTGCTGCGCTTGCTGTTCTTGCTGACGAATCAAACACGCTTGATAATCAGCCGCGGTCGGAACGCAAACCGTTCCGAACGGACTTCTGAAATTTGAATTTTCGCTTCCGCCAATGCCTGCCAAAGTGTAGCTTGCCACTAAATCAACTTGCGGTTTCGCTTGCTCGCGGTAAAAGCGTCGGTCAATTTCATTGATGTCTGCGGCAACTGTGTTTAATTCGATTTCGGGACGATTTTGCAAAGCCAAACCGAGCGCTTCGGGCAAAGTCGTCTTCGGCGCGTCGAGTTCAATCGAATCAATTGGAACGACTGACTCGCTCCAAATCGAATCGTTCCGATTTTGCGCGATAAGATTTTTCAGATTGTTTTCGGCGCGTCCGACATCTTCCAAAGCCGAGTAAACATTCTGCTCAAAATTCACAACCTGCGTTTCCGCCGCGATAATGTCGGACGGCGCGAGCTGTCCTTCTTCGACGAGGCGTTTGTTGTGTTCGAGCTGGTCTTTGGCGTCTTTTACGGCGTCGCGCTGAACTTGCAGATTTTTCAGCGTGTATGTCAAATCCCAGTAAGCGCGCTGGACGTTGACAATAATTTCGATTGAACGCTGGCGAAACTGCGCGTCTGTTAAAGAAAGATTGCGTTTGGCAATTTCGATTACGCGCCGCTGGCTGTCAAATCGGCGTCCGCGCAAAAGTGGCTGCGTCACGCTGAAAGTTAAACCCGTATTGTATTGCGGGCTTAAAACCGAAATCGGGCTGTCGCTTGCAAGACGCGTGTTGTTTAATTCAGCCGCGTAAATTGTTCCGAATTTTTTTATAAAACCTTGATAACGCGCGTTTCCGACAATCGAATTAGTGGTCGTCGTTTTGTTCGTGCTGAAAATACTCACATTCGGCACGGTGGCGCGTTCATACTGCGTGTTGCCCGAAAAGCGCGGCTCGTAAAAACCTTCGCCCGCCGTCAAATCAAATTCGGCTATTCGGACGTTTTGCCGCGAAACTTCGATGTCTTTGTTGTTCTCCAACGCCAGCACAATGGCTTCTTTCAACGAAAGCGGTTTTTGCCGCATCATATCCACGCCGACCAGTCCTAAATCAGGGAAAGTTTTATTGTTCGATTCAAAATTCGGCGCGATTTGCGGAACGCCCTGTAAATTTTCAGGACGGACATTTTGCGTGTCGTCAACCTTTTGTGTTTCTTCAATCGTCGGTGGTGGCGTAGGAGTCGCTTCTTGCGCCAGAGCCGAGCCGTTTGCGAAAAGGAATATAAAGGCAAAAATTAAATATAACTGCTTGTTCATAAATAAAATCTTTTACTGCTTGCTGAACATTGAGCTTGTCGCGGTCGTAACTTTTCGCCTGACACCGCCGAAAAGACGCGATGAAAAATTACCGACGCGGCTGAAAACCCTTGTCTCGCTCAAATCGTCAAAGAGCGAATAAAAAACCGGAACCGCCAACAGCGTCAAAAGCAAACAAAGCGATTGTCCGCCGACGACGAGAACGCCGATTGAGCGGTTTGTTCCCGCGCCCGCGCCGGTTGAAACGACGAGCGGAATCATTCCGGCAACAAGCGCGATTGTCGTCATTAAAATCGGACGCAGACGGTCGCGGTTCGCTTGAATAATCGCGTCGTGACGCTCCATTCCGCGCCCGCGCAAAGTGTTCGTATGGTCAATCTGCAAAATCGCGTTTTTCTTGACGACGCCGAAAAGCAGAAGCAATCCTAAGCCGGAAAAGATATTCACGGTTTGTCCGGTAATCAAAAGGCTGATAATTCCAAACGGAATCGAAAGCGGCAAAGTCAGCAAAATCGTTACCGGATGAATAAACGATTCGAACTGCGCCGCCAACACGATATACATAAAAATAAACGACAGCGAAATGGCTAACGCGAAATAAAACATTGATTTGCCGAGTTCCTTTGACTGACCGACGTAACCGTTCGTGTAACCGGCGGGCAAATTTAGTTCTTTGACGAATTTGTCAATTTCTGCCGTAATGCTGGTTGCCGAGCCGCCCGGTTTTGTATTCGCCAGAAGCGTTACCTGTCGCTGCCGATTAAGGCGGTCAACCGAACTCGGTCCGGTTCCTTCTTTTACTTTTACAAGTCGGTCGAGCGAAACCACGCCGAGTTTTGTCGAAGGGACAACCAAACGGCTTAAACCTTCGACATCGGTTCGGTAATTATTGATGGCGCGGACGCGAACATCGTATTGGTCTGTTCCCTGGTTAAAAGTCGTCGCTTCCTGTCCGGCAACAAGCGTGTTTAAGGCTTGCGAAACGTCGCCGACGCGCACGCCCAAATCGGCGGCGGTATCGCGGTCAACTTCGAGCTGCACTTCGGGCTTTCCGCTGATTAAAGTCGAGTCAACATCAACCGCGTCGGGAATGGTTTTCATTTTCTCGAGTAGCTTGGCGGAATATTCTTCGAGTTTTTTCAAATCAGGACCCGAAATCAGAAACTGTACGTTTGCATTGCGGAAACCGCCGCCTGTAAACGCCTGAACCTGCTGAACGCCGGTGCGCAATTCGGGCGGATAATTTTTCAAAAGCTCGCGGGCGTCCGACATCATCGCTTCCTGCGATTTTTCACGCTCGCCAATATCGGTCAGCTTGACGTAAATAGAACCGTTATTAACAACTTGCTGCTGCCCGCCGCCGATGGTTATGAGCGTGTCGGTTACGCCCGGCGTTTTGCGAACGTCGGTGGCAATGCGCTCGAGAAGTTGAGAAGTCGCTCCCAAACTGTAGCCTTCGGGCGCGCGAACCGAGATCTCAAATTGCGATTGGTCGTCAACCGGCAGAAAATTTTTACCGACGAACATAAAAAGCGGAACAATACTGATAAAAACCAGCACGCACAGCAAAACAATCAGCCAGCGATGCCCCATCGAAAATTCCAAAAGCCAGGCGTATGTGCGGTCAATGTAACGGTAAAAACCTCTGTTTTTGGAAGTCTCAGGTCTCAAGTCTCTAGTCTCAAGTTGTTCCCGATTCTCCGCCGCGTTTTCCAACATTCCGTCGCCGTGAATTTCAAGTTTCTCGTTTTCACCTGAGTCTTGAGACTTGAGACTTGAGACTTTCGGCTTAATCAGCCGCGCCGCGAGCATCGGCGTTAAGGTGAACGAAACAATCAGCGAAACGGCGACGGCAAACGAAGCCGTGAGTCCGAACGACGACATAAAGCGCCCGACGATGCCCTGCATAAAGCCAATCGGAACGAACACCGCCATCAATGAAAGCGTGGTCGCCAGAACCGCCAGACCGATTTCCCTAGTTCCTTCGATTGCCGCTTGAAACGGGTGCATTCCCTTTTCTTCGACAAAGCGATAAATGTTTTCTAACACAACAATCGCGTCGTCAATTACAATGCCGACCATCAGTGTCAGCGAAAGCATCGTGATTGAATTGAGCGTGTAGCCCATCGCATACATCAGCGCGAATGTCGAAATAATTGAAGTCGGAATTGCCAGCGCCGCAATAATCGTCGTGCGGAAGTTCCACAAAAATAGAAATACGACGCCAGACGCCAGAAGCGCACCGACAATCAAATGTTCTTCGATGGCATCCAAACTGTTTTGAATAAAAATCGAGTTATCGCCGATAATCCGCATTCGATAATTTTTCGGCAGAGTCGGCTCGATTTCCTTCAAACGCGCTTTTAGTTCATTAGCGACGGCGACTGTGTTTTGTCCCGATTGTTTTGAGATAATTAAAGTTACGGCGGGCTGACCATTAAGCAGCGCCTGCGTGCGGACTTCTTCCGCGCCGTCTTCGACATATCCGATATCTTTAACACGGACTTGATAATTGCCGCGCGTGGCAACGATGACATTTTCAAATTCTTCGGGCTTTTGAATTTTCCCGAGCGTCCGAACGCTTGTTTCCGTTTGTCCGGCGTCTAATCTTCCGCTCGGAAATTCTATATTTTGCAGCCGTAAGGCAGTGGTAATTTCGCCCGCCGTTACGCTGTATGAGCGCATTTTGTCCGGGTCAACCCAGACATTTATCTGGCGATCGCGCCCGCCGATAATCGTAACCTGTCCGACGCCGCTGACCGATTCGATGCGTTCCTTGATTTTGTTTTTCGCCGTTTCCGTTACATCGCGTAAATTCGTCGGCGCGGAAACCGCGATGCGCAAAATCGGCGCGGCGTCCGTGTCGAGTTTCATCACGGTCGGCTGTTCCGCTGTTTCCGGCAAATTCGGAATGACCGTCTGAACGCGGTTTTCGACTTCCTGCGCGGCAACGTTGACATCTTTTTCAAGAACGAATTGAACGAAAACCTGCGAGATACCTTCAATAGAACTGGAACGCAGTTCGTCAATTCCGCTCACCGTGTTGACCGCTTCTTCAACCTTTTCCGTTACTTCCGTTTCGATTTCCTGCGGCGACGCGCCCGGATTGATGACTGTTACCGTAATAGTCGGAAAATCAATCTTTGGAAACAAATCAAGCCCGAGCGAAAAAAACGAAAACGCTCCAACCGTAACTAGCGACAGAATCAACATCGTCGCAAACACGGGACGCTTAACACATACTTCTGCTAACCATTGCATAACTTTTAAGTCTCAAGACTCAAGTCTCAGGACTCAAGTCAGGAATTCATTCTTGAACTAGAACTTATTTGTATTTTTTGCCTGTTAAATCCGATTGTTTCAAATATTTTATAAGTCCTGAAATAATTCGGCTGTTCTCAATCAGTTTGGCGTAAATCAAATCGAAATCGCCTTCGGAAATATAATTTTGGTCTAAAGCTACGTAAAGCTGAGAGCGAACTTCCCCGCACGAAGCTTTGGCTATATATAAAAATTGGATAAATTCTATATCACCGTCGCGTTCAAAACCTTCGGCGACGTTCGACATAATCGAACCGACGCTCGGCAAATCTGGTCTCGTAACCCGAAATCACGAATAAATTTTTCATTTACCGAAACCCGGTAAACTTCTTTCGTTACTTCCCTTGAAATTTTCCACGCTTCCAAATCTTCAAATCTCTGAATTTTCGACATTCGCCTTTCTCCAACGTATTTAGTCTCAGGTCTCAGGTCTCAATTTCATCTTCTTGAGACCTGAGACCTGAGACTTGAGACTTATTGCCTTACCGCAACGCCGTCAAAAACTTGACCGTTATTGCCTGTTACGACAGTTTCGTTTTCTTGAACGCCTTGCTGAACTTCGATTAAATCGTTTTCCAGAACGCCGAGTTTAACGATGCGTTCTTCGGCGCGTCCGTCTTTGACGATGAACACCCTGTTTGTTTCGCCTTCGGTTTTAACCGCCGAAACCGGAATCATCACCGTCGGTTTCGGCGTTGACTGCACGAGCCGAACCGTGGCGAATTGTCCTGGCTTTAAAAGTCCGTCGGTATTTTCCACTTCAGCTTCGACAATCAAAGTGCGCGATGTCGCGTTTAAATTCGGCGCGATGCGCGTTACCGTTCCGCTGAAATTTCGGTCTGGATACGCGCTTGTCTGTATTGAAACGCCTTGTCCTGTTTTTACTTGCCCAATTGATTGTTCGGGAACATCAATTCGCATCCGTAAAACCGATGTGCGAACAATCGTCGCTACTTTTTGCTGTGTTGAAACAAACTCGCCCAAATCAGCCGTTCTCTCGGAAATATAACCGCTAATTGGCGCATAGACGGTAGCATCGGCAATCGCTTTTTGTGCCGAAGCAACCTGTGTTCTGGCTGAGTCAGCCGCCGATTTCGCCGTATTCACCCCTGCGAGCGCAGTATTTACCTGCGATTGCGCCGTGCGAATCGCGGAGACGGCAACCGATGCGGTCGAACGCGATTCGTCAAGCTGCGCTCTTAACTGGTCGCGCTGCGCTTTGCGTTGATCGTAAATTGTTCGGGCAATATCGCCTGTTTCAAGAAGTCGTTCGGCTCGCCCTAATTCTTTTTCGGCTAAATCAAGTTGCGCTCTTGTAGCGCGGACTTGCGAAAAAGTTTCGATGTCGAAATTACTTCCTTCGGTCAAGCCCAAACGCGCCTGTGTTTGCCGCACGTTTGCCCGCGCCGCTTCGACTTGCGATTCGGCTTGCCGCACGCTTGATTCGGCTTGCGCGACTTGCGCGTTTGCTTGGTCAACGCGAATCCGCGCGTCGCGGTCGTCCAATTGAACTAAAACCGAACCTCTGTTGACATAACTTCCGATGTCGAAATTAACGGCAGTGATTTTTCCGCCGACAGTCGGCGCAACGTCGGTTTGAGCGTCACTCGCCAGATTTCCCGTCGCTTCAAAATACGTCGGCATATTTTGCACAATCGCCGTTGCGGTCGTTACGTCAACAATTGTCGGCTCGGCGGAATTCGCGTTGGCGTTCGCATCCGTCTTCGCTTTCGAGCTGCCGCAAGCCGCGGCAAACAAACCGAAAATCGTCATTAAAACTATAAAACTTAAAATCTTCGTTGCTTTCATTTTCCTTCTCTGCGTGAAACCGTTTTTTATTCAGCAAAATTATTTTTTTATTCCGTTCAGCAAAATTTCCGTAAACGAACGCGCCGCGTCTTCATTGGAAATATCCAGAAGGCGACGCTTTGCGTCCCACAGAGTATTATTCAGCGAATGATGAATCATCATCCCGACAAAAGCGCGAATGATAACGCGCGGTTTGATGTCTTTGCGAATCGCGCCGTCCTTTTGTCTTTTTGCAATATATTCGCTCAGAAATTCATAAATCGGCACGATGTTTTGCTTAACGAACATATCGGCAAGTTCGTGTCCTTCGAGCGCTGAATGAAACAAAAGGCGCATAAACTCCGGGTCTAATTCGTGGTGATCAAGCGCGTTGAGAATAATGTGGTAAAAGACTTTCGCGTCATCCTTTTTCGCCATCGCTTCGCGCGCCCATTCAAACGGATCGAGGACTCCGCCTTCGCATGCTTTGTGGTCGAGAATTGCGTCATAAAGCTCGCTTTTTGTAGCGAAATGCCGAAAAACCATCGCTTCCGAAACGCCTGCCGCTCGCGCGATTTCTTTTGTCGTCGTGCCGCGAAACCCGCTTTGCGAAAAAAGTTTGATGGCGTGACGCAAAATCTGCGAACGTCGCTCGTCACCTGACATTCTGACTGTTCCCGTTTCACCTTTTGTTAATTCTTTTATCAATTTTATAAATTTTCCTCGATAAGTAAGTGCTTACTTACTTTCTCATTTCGATAAATAATCTGTCAAGCGAACTTTGTGAACTTTTTCTTAAAATAAATCGTATGAACTTTTCGAGGCAAACCGGCATCAAAAAGCGCGAACCGGAAAGATGAGTTTTAGCTCGGTTAATTTATAGAACTTTCAAAAAGGAGATTTGAACAATGGAAAATACGGAAACAAAAAACGAACAGGGTTTGATAAAACCAGATGTTTACAACGGCGAAGACAAAGGACAAAACGAATATATGAACGAATTTAAAGGACAAGCGCAGGAATACGGTCAAAAATTTCAGGACGCGGCGATGAAAGCGAAAGATTACGCGACCGAAACTTTTGCTCAGGCGAGCGATAAATTTAAAGAATTGCAAAACAAAGACCCGAAAGAATTGGTCGAAGAAGCAAAGGAATACGCGCGTCAGAAGCCCGGACAAACGATTATGATTTCAGCGGCAATCGGTTTGCTGGTCGGTTTTATACTGCGTAGAAAATAGTTTATATTTTCAACGAGTAAAAAGGCGATTTGAAACGTTTCAAATCGCCTTTTTACTTGCACCATTACTAATTTCAATTACATATAAACAAGAGAAGAAATTTACAGGGATGAAAGGAATAGACTGGGATGAATACAAATAATTTAAATTGATTTAAATATCCTCTTCATCTCCTTTATCCCTTTCATCCCTGTTAATTCTTTTCCGGGTTGATTAAACTTGAGTTCTGGCGTGAATCAAACGTCGCATACCGTCGGTAAATTTCACGTCAATTTTTTGCGGCTCAATAACGCTCAAAACTTCGCCGTAGCCAAACGCTGAATGCATCATCGTTTGACCTTTACGGTAAGTGCGCGTGCGGTCATACGGCGTACTGGTTTTTTGTTTGCCGTCGTCTTTTGCCGCGGCGATGCCGCTTTTAAAGGCGCTGACAGTTGAGCAAACCGTGCAGGTTACTTTTGAGATTAATCCTTTTTTCGTCAAAGTCGTAATCGCGTGGCTTTGCTCGCTTCCGCATTTAGCGCAAGTTTTGCTAACCAATTGTCCGACAATAAATATTTTATCTTCCATAAATCACCTTTCCTTTTTGTTTTAGAATTATCTTGAACGCCGCGGGCGAAACGAGCGAAAACTTTTCTTCGCGCCCGAAAACTCTTTCGGTTTAAATGCAGCCGTCGGCAAAACTCCGCCGAAAGCAGGCAGCAAAACCCGTTCAACCGTTTGTCCGGTTAATTTTTCAATCGCCCGCATCGTCAGTTCTTCGTTTGCCGTCACGAGCGTAATTGCGCGCCCTTTATTTCCCGCGCGTCCGGTTCGTCCGATGCGGTGAACGTAATCTTCCGGCGCTTCCGGCACGTCGTAATTTATAACGTGCGAAACCAAATCAATATCTATTCCGCGCGACGCAATATCAGTGGCGATAAGAACGCGCGTTTTTCCGCTTTTGAAACTTCTTAAAGCGGCTTCGCGCTGCGACTGCGAACGGTCGGCGTGTATGCGATTTGCTTTATGCGAACGCGCTTCGAGAATATGCGAAAGACGGTCTGCGCCGCGTTTTGTGCGCGTAAAAACCAAAACTCTTTCAAATCTTTCACGCTCAAGCAAATCAAGCAAAAGCGCGGTTTTCGACGCGCTCGCCACCGGATAAACCGTCTGTTCGATAGTTTCTGCGGGTTTTCCGCGTTTGCTGACGGCGACAAATTCCGGCGCGTTCATCATCGAAGCGGCGATTTTTTCGATATCCGATGAAATTGTCGCGGAAAATAATAAAGTTTGTCGTTTTGTCGGCAATTTCGATACGATACGCTTAATCGCAGGCAAAAAGCCCATATCGAGCATTCGGTCGGCTTCGTCTAAGACGAGCGTTGTTAAATTTGAAAAATTCAACGCGCCACGCTCCATAAAATCCATTAATCTTCCCGGCGTTGCGATAACGATACTCGCGCCGCGCAAACCGTCGGTTTGATGTTTATAACCCGCGCCGCCGATAAGCGCGATGCAGCGAATGTTTTTCGGCGCAAGCAGTCGGCATGCGGCTTCGATTTGCAAAGCGAGCTCTCGCGTCGGTGCGAGAACGAGAGCTTTTATGCCGGAAACTTTCTGTTCCGATAATTGTTGAATAATTGGTAAAAGAAACGCGGCGGTTTTTCCCGTTCCGGTTTCGGCGCAGGCGATTAAATCAGAACCGTCTAAAATGACGGGAATTGCCTGCATTTGAATTGGCGTCGGTTCTTTATAACCGAGCGACTCGCACGCGCGCAAAAGCGCGTCGGGCAAGTTTAGTTTTGTAAAACCCATAAATCCTTCTTAAAATCCTTTTTGTTTTGCTCAAGCGTCGAAACGCGAGCTGAAATTTTTAATAAACGAAAAGGAATTTAGCTAAATTAAAAAAGCGGGTTTTTCCGATTTCTGCTGCTGCGTTTTTTGAATTGTAAACGCACGAACTTTTTTCTTTTCCGTAATAATAAAAAATGTTTTAGCGGCTTCGGCTGTATTTACTAATTGCCAAAGCCGCTTTGTTTGAAAAGTATTTAATACTTACCAGCGTGAACCGCCGCCACCGCCACCGCCATAGCCGCCGCGTCCGCCACCACCGCCACGATTGCCACCGCCGCCGCCAGCGCGATTTTCGCGTGGTTTGGCTTCGTTAACAACGAGTGCGCGACCGTCAATTTCCTTGCCGTTCAACTGCTCGATGGCAGCCGTGCCTTCTTCTTTGCTCGACATTTCGACAAAGGCGAAACCACGTGAACGACCCGTGTCGCGGTCTTCGATGATATTGATTGATTCGACTGTTCCGGCTTGACCGAAAAGTTCCTGCAAATCTTCGTTAGAAGTATTAAACGATAAATTACCGACGTAAAGTTTTGTAGACATAAAAATCCTCTCTCCCTTTTTTAGGAGTGTCAAAAGAAGTTTTAACGCGGAGTGTGCTTCGGCGAAACGGTTGCAGCGAGAAGTCTTGCAGTCAAAATAGCTTCTATTAGTTAATGGGCGAACCTAATCTCGAACTATCCAAAACGCTACCGTTGATAAAGAGAGAAGGAATGAACAATTAATATAATGCACTATTTACCAGTAAATAGCAAGTTAAAATTATTTAATTCGATTTGCGGCAGATAGTTTTGCTTTGTAGAAAGCTGATTTTTTCGCCGTTTCTTAAAAACTCTTCTGCTTTATCCAATCACCGGCAACATCACGCGCAGCGCGTTTATTGCCGTCAACTTCGTAATTCAAACGGCGCATTTCCTCAGTCGAAATTACATTGTTTAATTTTTCAAACGTTTCATTGAGCGTTTGTAAACTATCTTTCCGCGCAATGAATACGGCTTGATACGGCGGAAAGTATTTTTTATCGTCTTCTAGCTGAAAAAGGTCAAGCGCGGAAATCAAACCGTCGGTTGAATTTCCAGCAATCAAATCAACTTGTCCCGCCGCCAAAGCGCGATACGTCAAAGACAAATCCATTTCGCGCGGTTGTTTCGCAAAATTAAAATTATAGCTTCGCGCAAAACCTGCGTAACCATCACCGCGAGACATAAAATCTTGACCGAATCCGGCTTGCCAATTTTTTGCGTTCGGCACGGCATCAGAAATTGTTTTCAAATTTAAATCTCGAGCAACTTTTCCGCGCACCAAAATTGCAAAATCGTTTGAGAAACCGAGCGACGGACTCAAAACAAGATTAAATTTTTCGGCATATTCGCTTTTTGTTTGTTGATAAACCGCGTCGGGATTTGTAATCGGTTGATGTTTTAGAATTGCCGTAAAAGCCGTTCCCGTGTATTCGGGATAAACGTCCAATTGATTCGATAAAAGCGAGTCGTGCGCGAGATTTCCGCCAAGTTCAAATTGTCTTTCAACGCTTACACCTTTTTTCTCTAACATCTGCGCCAATATTTCTGCTAAAACGATACTCTCGGTAAAATCCTTCGAGCCGACGCGAATTTTTTCATTTCCAATTCCAGAAACAGCTTTTGAATTTGAAATTTCTGATTTGAAATTTGAAATAAAACTAAAACCGAGCAAGGAAACAATCAAAGCCGTTGCACCGACGGTAATAAATTTTCGTCTTCGATTTACAGATTTATTTTCGGCGCGAACGAGCGCGAAAAGTTTTTCGATTTTTCCTAAAGCAAAATCCGCAGTTAAAGCTAAAATTGCCGAAGAAATCGCACCTGCCAGAAGTAAATTATTATCGTTTTGCCGAAGTCCGCGAAAAATATAAGTTCCAAGACCGCCCGCGCCTACCGCCGCCGCAATTGTTGCCACGCCAACAGAAATCACAACCGCGACTCGAATTCCGGTTAATATCACTGGCAAAGCAAGCGGCAATTCGACCTGCCGCAAAACTTGCGCGTCGGTCATTCCCATCGCAACGGCGGCTTCGCGGACTTTTGCGTCAACGCCGGAAATTCCCGCGACCGTGTTGCGAATAATCGGCAGAAACGAATACAGTGTCAATGCGATAATAGCCGTTTTCGCGCCGATGCCGCCGATATACGCAATTGGAATCAACAGCCCGAACAGAGCGAGCGACGGAACGGTTTGCAAAATGTTAGCGACGCCCAAAACTGGCGTTTGCAAAGATTTTTTTCTGGTTAGTAAAATGCCGAGCGGCACGCCAATCAGAACGGCGAATAAAGTTGAGATTGAAACAAGAAAAAGATGCTCGCGTGTTAAAGCGAGAAGTTCTGACCAATTTTGTTGGAGAAATTCTAAAAAATTCATTTTTTGTTGACGAAGAAAAAGTTAGCTGCGAATAACATGAATTAAACACTTCTTTAATTCGTATTATTCGTGGCTGAATCCCTTTGCTTTGCCATCGCCGAAATTGTTTCCAAATATGCACGTGCCAGCGGCTGGCTGGATTCAACAAAATTTTCCGGCGTTTCGAGCAAAATGATTCTGCCTTTTTCCATCAACGCGATGCGCGTTCCCAAAAGTATCGCTTCGCGCAAATCGTGCGTTACGAAAATTGTCGTTTTACTCAAATTTTTCACCAGCGCGGCAAATTCTTTTTGCAAATTCATTCGCGTAATCGGGTCGAGCGCGCCGAAAGGCTCGTCAAGAAGTAAAATACTCGGATTTGCCGCCAGCGCTCGGGCGACTCCGATTCTTTGGCGCTGTCCACCGGATAATTCGTGCGGAAATCTTTTGGCAAATTTTTGCGGCGAAAGCCCGACGAGTTCAAGCATTTCCAAAACTCTTTTGCGCTTTTTCGCTTCGTCCCAATTTTCCAGACTTGGTACAAGTGCGACATTTCGCTCAACAGAAAAATGCGGAAAAAGTCCGGCTTCCTGCAAAACGTAGCCAATCTTGCGGCGCAATTTTATCGCATCCCAATCCATCGTCGATTTCCCTTCGACGAAAACCTCGCCTGCGGTCGGTTCAATCAAACGATTTATCAATTTGAGCGTCGTCGTTTTTCCGCAGCCCGATTCGCCCAGCAAAATTAAAGTTTCGCCTTGCTCGATTTGTAGATTTAAGTCGTCGAGAATTTTTGCCGCGCCAATTTGAAAATTGACATTGCGAAACTCGACGATTGTTTGCGCGTTTTCGGTCATTGTCCAAATTATATTACTATTCCGCCCGACATTTAAGGCACAAAGAAAATTAACCGCAGATAAACGCGGACAGACACAGATAAATCAAAACAGAATAAAAAAAAAATAAAATCTTTTCTTTAATCTGCGTTTATCTGCGTGCATCTGTGGTTAATTTCTCTCTGCGTTTTATATGTCTCTGTGGTGAAATTTCCGCCGCATTTTGTATGATTAAAAAATGAAAAACTTCAAACCGACAAAAGAAGATTTGCGTGACGCCGTTAATCGCACGATGATTGATTTGATTGATTGCGATTTAAAGGTTTTATTCTGCGGAATTAATCCCGGAATATGGTCGGGCGCGACCGGTTTTCATTTCGCCAAACCGGGCAATCGCTTTTGGAAAGCGCTGCATTTGGGCGGATTCAGCGACCGCGTTTTGCATCCGTCGGAAGAACACGAGTTGTTGGAAAACGGTTACGGCATCACTTCGTTTTGCAGGCGCACAACGGCGACCGCTGCTGAACTGTCCAACGAGGAAATAATTGAAGGCGGTAAAAATCTCGTCAAAAAAATCAAAAAATACAAACCGCAATTTCTTGCTGTTCTTGGCATCGGCGCGTATCGAACCGCTTTCAATCAACCGAAAGCAAAATTAGGTTTGCAGAATGGAAAAATCGGCGAAACCAGTGTTTGGCTTTTGCCGAATCCGAGCGGGTTGAACGCGCATTACCAATTGAACGACTTGGCAAAACTTTTCGGCGAATTATATCAGAGAGTTTCCGGTGGAGAATAATCGAAATCATTTTTAGAACAAGAGAAGAAATTAACAGGGATGAAGGGATAAAAGTGAATTTTACTCAACTTAAAGTTTACTTGTATTTATCCCAGTCTATCCTTTTCATCCCTTCCATTCTCGTAAATTCTCTTTGCACATATTAACTCGTGGTTGATTGTTCAATGCCGCCTAAAATTTCATCAATCGCTGTAAGGCTATCGCCTGAAAGCTGAACGCCCGAAGCCGCTGCGTTATCGGCAACTTGTTCGGGCTTTGTCGCGCCGATAATTGCCGAAGAAATTCGCTCGTCGCGCAAAACCCACGCGAGCGCGAGCTGCGCCATCGAAAGATTTTCATTTGCTGCAATCGGACGCAGTTTTTCAACTGCCGTTAAAATTTCATCGGTCAAAAGCTCACCAATAAAGAAATTCATTTCGTCACTGGCGGCGCGCGAATCTTTCGGAATTGGCTGCCCAGCTCTATATTTTCCGGTCAAAACGCCTTGCCCGAGCGGCGACCAGACGATTTGACCGATACCGTTTGCGGCGCACAACGGAAAAATCTCGGCTTCCGGCTCGCGCCACAACATCGAATACTGCGGCTGGCTGGAAACAAATTTTTCAACTCCGGTCATTTCGATTGCGGCTTTTATTTGCTCGGCATTCCACTCGCTGAAACCGATGTAACGCGCTTTTCCTTCCTGCACAACTTCCGTCAAAGCAATCATTGTTTCTTCGAGCGGCGTATTTTCGTCGTAACGATGACATTGATATAAATCAACATAATCGGTTTTCAATCTTTTGAGCGAAGCGTTTAGTTGTTTATGAATCTGCACGCGCGACAAACCAAAATCTTCTTCGGTCATTGGAAAGAAAAGCTTCGTCGCTAAAACGTACGAATCGCGCGGACGATTTTGCAAAACTTCGCCGAGAAAAGTTTCGGCAATTCCTTTGCCATAAATGTTCGATGTGTCAATAAAATTGATGCCGACTTCAAACGCCTTTTCGACGCACGCTTCCGCCGCTTCGCGTTCGACGCCTCCGGAATATGTCAGCCACGAACCCAAACTGATTTCCGAAACCTGCAAGTCACTGCCGCCCAATTGTCTGTATTTCATAAAATAATTCTTTCACTTTAACAATAGTTTTACGTGAAAGGCGAACCGTGTTGACAGTTCACATTCGTTTTTGGGTAGATTGATTTTGGCAAATATGTTTTACCGTTTGAGCCAGCCTACACGGATTTTCAATTTTTGTTCAGTTTCTTTTAATGCCAAATCCAAACCTAGTGTAAATTACCAATTAAAAAACTACTCTTAATTTCAGCAAAATTCGATAATCTTGCAAACGATGAACTCAGAAATTTTACGAAAAAATCTACCGCCTACTGTCGCTCAAGCCATTTCCGGTTACGCTTGGCAGCAAACTCACATCGGTTACTCGTCAGCGCAGGTTTTTCGTTTGAAAGCTAAAAATAAAAATTCTCTTTATCTAAAGATTGACTCTCGCACTTCCAAACATTCTCTTTTGCAGGAAAAATTAAAATTAGAATGGCTCAAAAACAGGCTTCCCGTCCCTAAAGTTTTGCTGTTTGCTGAAGATAAAGATAACCAATACTTTTTACTCTCCGAGATTTCCGGCGTGCCTGCAAGTGCTGATTCATTGAAAGCAGATACTCCGCGAATAATCGAGCAATTGGTAAACGGTTTGAAGAAGATTCACGAGTTACCGATTGAAAATTGTCCTTTTGATATGCAACTGGATTACAAAATCAAAATTGCACAGGAAAGAATGATAAAAGGTCTGGTCGAAGAAGAAGATTTTGACGAAGAGCGGCAAGGCAGAACCGCCGAAGACTTATTTCAACAGTTGATTGCATCCAAACCGCCCGACGAAGATTTAGTTTTCACTCACGGCGATTACTGTTTACCAAATATCATTATCGAAAACGGAAAATTAAGCGGCTTTGTTGACTGGAGTGGCGCAGGCGTTGCCGATAGGTATCAAGACATCGCGCTTTTGACAAGAAGCGTTTGGTATAACTTTGGCGAGGATTGGACGGAAAATGTATTTGAAATCTACGGTATCGAGCCTGACTGGAAAAAGATTGATTTCTATAAGTTGCTTGATGAGTTTTTCTAAAGAAACATTATTTTTCGCTTCTATCAATTGAGCGTAAATGCGCTTCGATTATATTGCAACTTTACTCCCTGAAAGTTTTCAATGCCAACATCTCGGTTCGTGATACGCAAAATTTGTTTTTACTTCTGCGACTTTTTTTCCTTTAATCAACTTTTGCAAAGTTCCCTTCAATACTTCTTCACCTTCGGAAGCAAGTTTTCCGTTTTTCAAAAACTCGCCTTCAAATTTGTATTCAATGTCTCTGACTTTATGGGTTCTAAAACTTAATTTATTGTTGTGAGTTTTAATCCAAACTGACTCAAAATTATCTTTTTCTTTGTCGGTCAAGATTATTGCAGACCAAACAAGTTTCTCATTTTTGGAATCTTCATAATCTCTTGAAAGAAGAATTGTCCAAACTTCCCTCATTCCTTTGAAGCCGTCAGCCATATACCAACCGCCGCCAAATTCTTCATCTTGAAATGTATCTAATCTTTTGTCTTTTTCGATCTGCTCATTTTCAATTTGAAAATTTGGAATCTCAACAACCTTGTTTGTTTCAACTTTCTCGACTGAAACAAGAGCTTCTTTAAACTGAAATAAATTTTGAATAAAAACACCTAGCAAAAGAGCCAGTGAAGCAATGAGTATGTTAAAAAGAAACTTTTTCATCAATATAAAATCTCCAACAATTAATCTATGCTTGAGTTTTATGAAAGTCAACAATTTTTATTCCCACTCAATTGTGCTTGGCGGTTTTGACGAAATGTCGTAAACCACGCGGTTGACGCCGCGAATTTCAGAAGTAATTCTCGACGAAACCCTTTGCAGAAAATCAAACGGCAAACGCGCCCAATCAGCCGTCATTCCGTCGGTGGATGTTACGGCGCGGAGCACGACCGTTTTCTCATAAGTGCGAAAATCGCCCATCACGCCAACCGATTCGACGGGAAGCAAAACGGCAAACGCTTGCCAAACGTCATTATAAATTTTGAAATTGTGCAGTTCTTCGATAAAAATTCGGTCAACCTTTTGCAGAAGTTCGACTTTTTCCGGCGTGATGTCGCCCAAAATTCTGACCGCGAGACCGGGACCGGGAAACGGGTGACGCTGCAAAATTTCGTCGGGAATACCTAAATCTTTGCCGATTAAACGCACTTCGTCTTTGAACAATTCCCGCAGCGGTTCAATCAATCGCAAATTCATCTTTTCGGGTAAGCCGCCGACGTTGTGGTGAGATTTTATTGTTACGCTCGCGCCGCGCAAAGATACAGATTCGATAACGTCCGGGTAAAGCGTGCCTTGCACGAGATATTTCACGTCGCCGATGCGTTTTGCTTCTGCGTCGAAAACGTCAATAAATTTTCCGCCGATTGCTTTGCGTTTTTGTTCCGGGTCAGAAATGTTTTTCAAAACCGCGTAAAATTCTGCGGCAGCGTCAACGCCGCGCACGTTTAAATGCAGATTGTTTTTGTAGAGTTCGAGCGTCGTTTCAAATTCGTCAGCGCGAAGCAGACCGTTGTTGACGAAAATGCAGGTTTGCCGGGCGCCGATTGCTTCGTGAACAAGAGTCGCCGCAACGGTCGAATCAACGCCGCCGCTCAAACCGCAAACCACATTATTATTTTCACCGACGAGCGAACGAATTTTCGCAACTTCTTCTTTAATAAATTGCGCCGCCGTCCAATCGCCTTTGCAACCGCAAATGTTAAATAAAAAGTTTCGCAAAATTTCTTTTCCCAAAGGCGTATGCGCGACTTCCGGGTGAAACTGGACGGCGAAAATTTTTCTTTCCTCATTTTCAATAGCAGTAATCACATCGCCGTTCATCGCCGTCGTATGAAAGCCTTCGGGCAAACTTGTAACATGGTCGCCGTGGCTTATCCAAACATCGAGTTCAAACGGCAATTCTGCAAAAAGTTTGGTTTTGCCACTCGAAACTTTTAGCTTTGCGTGTCCATATCCGCGCTTATCCGAGGGCGCAACCTGCCCTTGTAAATCTTTCGCCAAAAGCTGCATTCCATAACAAATGCCGAGAACCGGCGCATTGATTTTCCGGTAAAATTCGGCTGAAATTTTCGGCGCGTCCGTTTCATAAACCGAGTTCGGTCCGCCCGACAAAATCACACCTTTCGCATTTCTTTCCAAAATCTTCTCAAGCGCAAACGTAAACGGCACAATCTCGCAATAAACTCCTTGCTCACGCACGCGGCGGGCGATAAGCTGCGTGTATTGCGAGCCGAAATCAAGAATTAAAATAATTTCGTGTTGCATAAAAAATTTACGGAAAGATATAAATTAGTTTGCACCGAATCTCACGTCAAACCTGAATTGGATTATTATCTAATGTTTCAAAATTTCTCGAAACTTATCGCCGCGTAAATTCGTCTTGTTTTTAAAGCAACAATTTTTCCCAAACATAAATTAAATAAATCAGGAGACGACCGATGAAAAATGATTTCGACGTTTTGAAAAAGGAATTTAATGATAACGGTTTTGCGATTGTCGAAAACTTTTTAGATGCAACGACGCTTGAGAACTTGCGCGAAAGTCTGGAAAAAATTACGAGCAATCCAAATTCCGTCGCGCCGAATCTCGCCGGTAAATTGTTTTTCGAGCGCGAGCATATCAAAAACAATCCGCAATACTATGAAGGAATTTTAACGGCGGAAGACTGCGGCGATAGCGTTCGACAAATTGATGATTTGCCGTTGTTTGATTCGACTTTTGCCGATTTGATTTGTTACCCGCATCTGTTAGACGTGCTTGAAGTTTTGTTTGCAAGCTCCGAATTCAGTTTTAATATGATGATTGCGCGACCGAAAGCTGCTCGCGTCGGAAACGGCATCAGCAACGGAAATTTTCACCGCGACACGCCTTTTGAAGATTTCACCGAAGCAAATACAATCGTCGCTATTTTGTGTTTAGACGATATGGCGGGCGTAAACGGCGGAACCGAGTTTGTTTGCGGAAGTCATAAGATTTCGGAAGAAGAAGCGCAGAAGGGAATTTGGCGTGATGTCAAAAGAGATAAACTTCCATCCGAGGAAATTGTTACGGCTCGTTGTCCGGCAGGGTCGGGTGTTTTTTTTGATACAAAAGTTCTTCACGCCGCCGGACACAATCGCTCCGATTCGCCGCGTCGAACAATTCAAATCGAATGGGTCGGCGAAAATGTTTTACCGGTTTCACCCTTGCGTTATGCTTTTCAAGGCTTAAAGCCCCGAAGCAAACAATCAGCTTTTATTAAACAAATTCAATTAGCGTTTCCGCACATTTCGCAAACTGCTGCAGCAAAACAGTAATTTTCAATAAAGTTCTGCTTTAATATAAAATCACAAGTTCGCTTGACAAGAGAAAAAGAAGTTTTTAATCTTTAGATTCGCTTTCGGGCGATTATTCCGCAGTAGCTCAATGGCAGAGCATTCGGCTGTTAACCGAAGGGTTGTAAGTTCGAGTCTTACCTGCGGAGCCATATCTTTCCAGTATTTGTTATAAACAAACAACTTACTAAAACACCGATTTAAACGGTGTCCAAACGATGAAAAAGGCAAGTTTTTTAACTTGCCTTTTTCTTTTACCTAAGAAACAAAAAGCGCGTCAGTTACAGACACGCTTTTTAATGTTTGAAGACGCTCGATTTCAGCGTTTTGGCGTGATGCGCCAAAGCTCACCGTTGCTTTCGTCCGTCACAACGTAAAGCAATCCGTCAGAACCTTGACGGACATCGCGGATTCGCTGTCCGCGGTCGGCGAGCAGATGTTCTTCGCCAACGACGCGGTTATCTTTGATAACCAGTCGCACCAGTTTCTGTGATGCCAAGCCGCCGATAAAAATGCTGCCGCGCCAGGCGGAAAAAGCTGCTCCGGTGTAAACTTGCATGCCTGAAGGAGCGATTACCGGGTCCCAATAATAGATTGGCTGCTGATAACCTTCTTTTTGCGTGACGGCGCCCGGAATCGGTTCGCCCGAATATTCTTCACCGTAAGCGACGACTGCCCAACCGTAATTTTTTCCTTTCTCGATCAGATTCAGCTCGTCGCCGCCCTTCGGTCCATGTTCTACTGTCCACAGTCGTCCTTGCTCGTCAAACGTCGCCGATTGAATGTTTCGGTGTCCAAGGTCCCATATTTCCGGCATCGCGCCCGGCTGTTTGACAAACGGATTGTCGGGAGGAACGGAGCCGTCCGAGTTGATACGAATAATTTTGCCGAGATGATTGTCGAGCTGCTGCACTCGCGGGCGATTCGGTCGGTCGAAACGGTCGCCGAGCGTGATGTATAATTTGCCGTCCGGTCCGAAAGCGAGGCGCGAGCCGAAATGCAAGCCGTTGTTGTAAGTCGGCATCGCGCGGAAAATGACGCGCACATCTTCAAGATTTTTGCGGTCTTCGGTTAATCTGCCGCGCGCGACGCTCGTTCCGCTGCCCGCTTCGCGCTGTTCGGAAAAGCTCCAGAAAATGGTGCGGTCTTTGGCAAAAATCGGGCTTAAAGCCGCGTCAAGCAAGCCCCCTTGACCGCGCGCGGTAATCGGCGGCAAACCGCCCTGACCGCTGGCAGCGGACACGCTACCCTGTCCAACGGGCAGCAATCCGCTGATCGGCTGTCCGATTTCGCCTTTCGCCGTGACGATGCGGAGCTGTCCCGATTTTTCGGTGATTAAAAAGTCGCCGTCCGGCAGCGGTTCGACTGCCCAGGGTCTTTCTAATCCTTTCGCTATCACCGTCACGTCAAATGCAACGTCAGATTTGACGGCACACGCGCGAGTCTGTCCAGGAAAAGCCGGCTTTTGTTCTGGTGCGTTCGCCGTTCTGGTTTCGAGCGGCGTACATTGCGACGAAGATGAATTTGTCGAAGCAGAAGTTTTAATCTCTTTGCGCCCGTTTTGCGCGCAAGCCGCGCTCGCAGCCGTCAGTAAAATGGTCAGAATAAACGTAATCTGGATTTTTTTTCATAAATTTATCGTCCTAAAAATACTCCCTAAAAATTAAACTTTCATCTCTTTGATGCCACTGCGTGATCAATTATGCCCGGACATTAAAGTATTTCGAGTCAAACGAGATGGGACAAATGAGTAGAATGACTCGCGGACGATCCCCCGCTCGACCAAAAAACCTGTTCTTTTCGATTTAAGCTGCATCAAAATTAAGCCTGTTATCTTTTCTTAGGCTAACAGAAATTCAGTTTTTAATGAAAATTCCCATCGCCCTTTGTTATTTTTTTAAATCTGCTTCTTCTCTGGCAGCCGTATTTTTTTGTTTTTCCCCTTCACCCACGACAAAATATTTCGAGTACCGGAACCGCCTGTTTACGGCTTTCGCGCGTGGCATGTGAATAATGCAGAATCAGTTGGTTGCCGCTGTGTCCGGTGATTGCACCGACTGTTGAAAAGCATTTCGCTCACGTAAACTTGCCCGCCTTAAACATTAAAGATTTGCCGTAACCAAGCTTGGCTTTGACTCTGAGAATTTATGAAAGCTGCACGAGAAAAACTTTTGGGCAATTAGAACATTTTTGCGTAATCTCTATCTATCCTGTTGTTTTAAATTACAAAGGGAATGTCAATATAAATCATATCTCAAACTATACCTTCAAGCTTGATAATGACGGCGTTTTTACGAACAATTGCAAGATAAATTTATCAACCGAGAATTTTATGCAAAATATGTTTTGGCAGGAATATTGTTTAAACCGAATGCTGCAGAGGTAGTTTTATCTTGGCGGTTGCTCCCGAACCGGTGTTGTTTTCAATCGTTATCACGCCCGCGTGACGCTGAACGATGCGGTAGCTGATTGCCAAGCCAAGACCTGTTCCGCCTTCTTTATTCGCCGTGAAAAACGGGTTGAAAACATTCGGCAGAGCGTCGTCTGGAATGCCGCGACCGGAATCGGAGATTTTGATGACGATGTGCGGATGCGGAAAATCTTCGGTCGGCATCAAACGGCTGTCGGTCGAAATTCGCAGAATGTTTTCGCGTTCGACAGGCAAAACCGCTTCCATCGCTTGTCGCGCGTTGGTGATTAAATTAAACAAGACCTGCTGTATTTGTGAAGCGTCGCCGTCCACTGTCGGTAGATATTGAACAAGATTGAGTTCGGTTTCAACATTTGATTTTTGCAGTTGATGGTTGAGCAGTCCGACGGTTTTTTCGATTAAATCGTTAATGTTCACGGGCGCAAATTCGGGCGAGCGTTCGCGCGAAAAATCAAGCAGTTGTTTGACCAGCTGCGTAATGTTTGCGGTTTGTTCACGAATCGCCGCGATTTCCTCGTTGTTTTGCAAATCTTTGTTGGCGCGAATCAAAAATTCGACGCTTGCCAAAATTATATTCAAAGGCGTACCGACTTCGTGCGCGATTCCAGCGGTGATTTCGCCGATTGCTGAAATTCGTTCCTGCTGAATCAAGCGGCGTTCGATAAGTTTTTCGTCCGTTACGTCGCGTGTCGCGCAGACGACACCGATAACGCGCCCGTCTCCGCTGACAATCGGGTCGGTGATGACGCGCAGCACGCGACCGTAGATGCGGTCGTTAAGTTCGACTTTTTGCGGCATTCTTTCGGTTACGGTTCGCATAATTGTACAGTCAGGGCGCGGCTTTTTCGACCCGTGATAAAGTTCGCAGCAGCGGATTCCGACTAGATGTTCGGCGGACTTGCCGAACATTTGCGCGAGCGAATTATTAGCGCGTCGAATTTTCCCAGACGGCGCGTGAATCGAAACGCCGTCGGTCATCGCGTCAAAAGTTTCTTCCCATTCAGCGCGCGCGTCGGTTACTTCATTCAATAAATTAGCGCGTTCGAGCGCGACGCCGACTTGTTTGCCGATGCCCGTCAACATTGATTTTTCGTGTTCGGTAAACCGACGCGGTGCGTCGTTTAACAGCGTCAGCACGCCGTGCACGACGCCGCCGCGCCCGACAAGCGGAACGGTCACGAGTGAGCCGATTTTCTCGTTCGCTACGGGGCGTGCGACGCGCCGGTCGAACGTCGTATCACTGACCAGTAAAGTTTCGGCTAAAACAGCGGTTTGTCCGATGACGCCTTCGCCGAGTTCAAATCGTTTAATCATTCGGCTGACGCGTTTTGTCAAATTTTCCTGGACGATGAGTTCGAGCGATTCAGTATCTTCGTCCAAAATATGAACGCAGCCCGAACTTAAATTCATCACGCGCAGAACGGCGTTGAGAATTCTTTCGAGCAAGGATTTAACTTCCGACATTTGCGTAATCGCTTCCGCCACGTCAATCAGCGCGAAAAGCTGCGCGTTGCGGCGCGAAATGCGCTGTTCGGTTTCCTTAGTTTTCGTCACGTCACGGATGATGGCGGAAATTCCCACGAAATTTCCTTGACGGTCATGAATCGCGGTTTTAACAGAGTTGACTTCAATAATTTTTCCTTTTTTGTCGAGCAACTGCGTTTCAAAGTTTTCGACGTGTCCGGTTTCTTCTACCTGACGCCACAAAGCGGTAAGATTTTCCGCGACGCGATACGGCGAACCTTCCGGCAAGATGTCGGAAAGCACGGGCAGTTTTTTGGCGCTCACGGCAATACCGAAAAGTTTTTCCGCCGCCGGATTCGCGTAAAAAATATTGCCCTCTGCGTCAACCATCAAAACGGCGTCAGGCAAATCGCGCAAAATCCCGATGAGCGGATCGCCATCCGCGTATATTTTTTTTGTGCTAACAGTGGAGCCGAGCGATGATTTACGCATAAAAAGTCGGGAAAATTTAATTGCAGATTAACACACCGGGTTCGTTTGTATTAACTCAATTTTGCAGTAACATCTTGAATATGCAAACGGCGAACGCCAAAAAAAACTCGCGCGGCAAAATTCTCGTAGTGGACGACAAAGAACAGATGCGCGACGTTTTGCGGAAGTTTCTCGCCGCCGAAGGTTACTCGGTGGAAACCGCTGCCGACGGGAAAGAGGCGTTGAAAAAATTTACTGAAAATCAGTTTGAACTCATTCTTTCGGATATAAAAATGCCCGCGATGGACGGCACGGAACTTTTAGAAGAAATTATCAAAATTAATCCGCAGGCGATTGTTATTTTAATGACCGCATTCGGCTCGATTGAAGCGGCGGTCGCGGCAATCAAGCGCGGCGCGACTGATTATGTTTCCAAGCCGTTTCAAATGGAAGATGTTTTGTTTCGCATCAGCCGCGCACTGAAAGAGAGAAAGCTGGAAAAGCGCGTGGCGCAATTAGAAAAGGCGATTCAAAAACAGACGGCGACACAGAGAATTATTGGCAGCAGCCCGCAAATAAAACGTCTGAAACAAATTATCGAACGTCTCGCGCCGCTTGAAGACACGGTTTTAATCACGGGCGAAACCGGCACGGGCAAAGAACTTGTCGCCCGCGCTCTGCACGAAGCGAGCGGTAGAGCGAAGAAAAATTTCATCGCCCTCGATTGTTCTTCGATTCCGGAAACTTTAATCGAAGCCGAACTTTTTGGACACGAAAAAGGCACGTTTACGGGCGCGACCGACACGCGCGTCGGGCTTTTTGAAACGGCGGCGGACGGAACGCTTTTCCTTGATGAAGTCGAAACTTTGTCTTTGGCGGTGCAGGCGAAATTATTGCGCGTGCTTCAGGAAAAAGTTTTTCGGCGCGTCGGCGGACGCAGCAATATTGCATTTCAGGCTCGCGTCGTTGCCGCGACGAATCAGAATTTAGTGCAGTTAATTGACGAAGAAAAATTTCGACAGGATTTGTTTTATCGCTTAAATGTTTTGCCCGTCGAGATTCCGCCGCTTCGCTCTCGCCGCGAAGACATACCGGAAATCGTCGCTTTCTTGCTGGCAAAACGGGCGCGAGAATTAAAAACGGAAAAATTCAAAATCACGCCCGAAGCGATAAACGCGCTTCAAAATCACGAATGGCGCGGCAACGTGCGCGAACTTGAAAACGTCGTTTCATACGTTACGGCGCTTGGCGGAAATACGATTGACGCCGCGGATTTGCCCGTTCAAGTTCAAAGTTCAAAGTTCAAAGTTCAAAGTTTGAAATCAGATGGTAATGAAGTGAAATCTTTAGCTGAGATTGAAAAGAAGCATATTCTGCAAACGCTTGCGTCGGTGAAAGGTAATCAAGTTCAAGCCGCGAAATTGCTCAATGTTGACCGTCGTACTCTTTATAATAAATTGCGGCAATATGAAATTGGATAACCTACTTTTCGCAGAAAGATTTCTTGGTTTTGTGTTTGTTGACTTCCCTTTTATTTATCGCGTAGTCAGTCTTAAAAACTGTGAAGCTTGAAAATTATTTATAATAAATCAGCGGCGACAAACAAAAAATGAATCAGACAGCGACTAAAAGCGGCGGATTTTTTTACGGTTGGGTAATCGTCGGCATCTCGACGCTCGCGCTCGTTGTGAGCAACGGTTTGGCAATCGGCGGGATTCCGGTTTTCTCGAAATGGATTAAAGAAGATTTTATCAAAAGCGGCGCGATTATGTCCGGGCAAGCCGAAACGGTCGTGGCTAATTTCGGAACGATTACGTTTCTGGTTGCCGGTTTTTTTTCGCCTGTCGCCGCGTATTTTATTCAAAAGTTTAACGTTCGTTTGTTGATGATTATCGGCTGTTTGATTTTAGGCGCGGCTCTCGTGCTTCACTCGCAGGCAACTTCGGCAAACACTAGTTATGTTTCAAGGGCTTTGATGGGCGTTTCGCTCGGCTTTATTGGCGTGTTGGGCAACACGGTTTTAGTTTCAAATTGGTTTCGCCGCCTGCGCGGAACGGCGATTGGCATCGTTTTAACCGGAACGAGCTTTGGCGGCGTTTTAATTCCTCTCCTGGCGACTCCTTTAATTCTTCGATACGGTTGGCGAACCGCAATGATTGCCGTTAGTTTGATTATCTGGTTATTTTTGCTTCCCGCCATAATCTTTCTCGTCAAAAATAAACCGAGCGACAGCGGTCTTTTGCCCGACGGCGAACAGTTGATTGACGAGCCGCAATTCAAAACCGGAAATTTAGCCGGTTTAACCCTTTCGGAAGCGTTTAGAACGCCGATTTTTTGGGTGCTTGCTCTTTGTTCGGCTTTGATTTTTTATCCGCTTTTTGTCACCACGCAGCAATTTATTTTATACGCCCAGACTCCTAAAATTGGATTTACGCCCGCCGAAGCCGGAGTCGCTCAGTCGTTACTTTTTGCCGTCAGTGTTGGCGGAAAATTTCTTTTCGGTTTTTTGAGTGACCGATTTTCGCCCACGCGCGTGATGCTGGCTTGTTGCACAGTGATGTTTCTCGCCACGCTTGTTTTGCTGAACTTGACGGCAAACACGGCATTTTTCTACCTGATTCCCTTCGGACTTGGCTACGGCGGAACTTTCGTTTTGCTGCAACGGCTGGTCGCCGATTATTTCGGGTTAAAAGAATATGGCAAAATACTCGGTGTCATTACGCTAATCGAAACTGTCGGCGCGGCAATCGGCGGGAAAATCACCGGCTCGCTTGCCGACGCCAATGGCGGCGATTACACGCAGGCTTTTTATTGGGTAATCGTCACAACCGGTTTGGCTCTGGCGTGCGTAGTGCTTTTAAATTTTATAACTAAATCTAAACGAATCGTCGTTTAAAAATGAGAATTTATTTCCCGCCTTTTCTGTGTAAAATTTTCTCATTCTCGCAAATTGGATTTTGAAAACTTCGCAAAGATTTCCCCGCCAAAAAAATTTTCAGCCTTTTCCGAATACGCTCTGAACAAATCTTTAGAAAAAATTTCTCCCGCGCGGCACGCCGTTTGAATTTGCAGACGAAAAGCATTTCCAGAATTTAACTTTAAAAATCAAAATTCCAACGCGAGCAAATTTATTTTGCCCGAATTTTTGTGGAGAGGACTCAAAAAATGAGAAATTATTTGCGTTTGCTTTCGGCGATGATTATTTTATGCGGCGGAACTGTTTTCGCGGCGGCTCAGGACATTCCGAAAAATTCCCAGACGGTTGCCCAAAACACTGTTTCTGTTGGCGACGACGAGAAAGATAAAAAAACGACGGAAGAAATAAAAGACCCGCTGGTAAAAATTCTGTTGAGTAAAGGTTTGATTAGCCAGACGGAGGCGCAGGCTCTCGCGGCGAGTCAGTCGCCAGCCGAACAGCGCGACCGGCTTGCCAATCTGCTGTTTAGCAAGGGAATAATTTCGGCGGCGGAACTCGACCAGATGCGCCCAGCGAATCAGCCCGCGTCGACTGTCAACGCTTCTCTGAAAACCGATGCGACGGTTAGTAAATCAAACACCGTCGCGGCAACCACGAATGCTCAAACCGCGCCCGCCGTGATTCCAGCGATTGCGCCGCTTCGTGTTTTGCAACTTGAAGGAACAAAGCGCGACGGCTTGATTCCCGACATAAAATTGGGAAGCGGCGCAAAATTGAAACTTTACGGATTTTTCAAAACCAGTGTCGTTTACGATTCGTCCAATCCGCCGGGAAACGATTTTCCGCTGCCCGGATTTTTGAACGATTCGGGTCCGAGCGGCTCGCCGGAATTTCATATTAAAGCGCGAGCACTTCGCCTCGGCGCAAATTTCGAATGGCTTGACATCGCTCCGAGCCTGACATTAACCGGAAGATTGGAGTTTGATTTTGAAGGTGATTTTACGCGCTCGAACAACCGCAACATTTCTTCTATCAGGTCAAGCCAGCCTTCGATTCGCCTTGCGTGGGTCAGGCTCGACAAAGTTTTCAACGACAAAACCAGCGGTCACGTTTTATTCGGGCAGGATTGGACGCCGTTCGGTTCTTCGACCGTGCCGAATACGATTGAAACCACTGGTTTTCATCTCGGCTACGGCAACATTTACGAACGCGCGCCGCAAATTCGCACGGGTGTAAATTTCCTTTTATCGAAAAATCGTAGTGTCCGATTTCAACCGGAAATCGCTATCGTTCTTCCGTTTTTCGGCAACACGCCGGTTAATGTCGCTGACCAGCTCGGTTTCGGCGAACGGCAGGGCGTTGATTCGGAAAGACCGGAATTTCAAGGACGTTTTGTCGTTCAATTTCAGTTAGACAAAGCTCCGGGCGTTGTTCCGGCGCAGCTTATTGCCAGTTGGACGCAGGGCAAACGGCGGGCGATTGTCGCGCGGGCGAATGTGCCGACGGCATTTTTAGGCGACTTCGGAAGCGGCGCGGAAGTCGAATCCGACCGTTACGGTTACACGGCTGAATTTCAATTGCCGACGCGCTGGTTCACGCTTATCGGAAAATACTATCGCGGCGCTGATTTGCGGGCTTATTTCGGCGGTCAGCTTTATTCGACTTACAACGACACATTCGGTTTGAACAATGTCACGACGGCGCTTTCGATTGACGGTTCTTCGACCGTCGCGTTCGGTTGCCAGGTTGCTTTCACTGTAGCTTGCCCATCGGGACAAGGCGTTGTCGCCGACCAACAGCCGATTCGCGGGCAAGGCGGATTTATCAATCTCGGTCTGCCGCTTTCGCGTTTGTTTGGTGTTGACCCGAAAAGCCGAATGGCTGGTTTTACCGCTTATCTGCATTACGGTTACGACGAAGCGACGGCAAGCGACGTGCGCCGCCTGCTCGGCTCGACGCTTAATCCGATTGGCGCGCCGGCAACCGGTTTCGGAGCGAATCGCGGCAAAAGCGATGTCGCCTTCGCCAGCCTTCACTATCGTTTTAACTCGTTTATAACATTTGCCTACGAGCAATCGTATTTTCGCACGCGGGCGGCAAACAATTTCGCTCCGCTGCCTTTATTCAGAGGCACTCCGTCGCGCGAAACGCACAACAATCGTTCGGAGTTTGCCACGATTTTCACTTTCTAAACGGCTGGCTCAATATAGAAAGGCGATTTTTTAATAAATTATCGCCTTCTTGATCAAAAAGTTTAATACAAAATTTTACAAACAATCTTTGAGGAGAAAATAAAAATGGCAACATCAGCAGAGGATTTAGGCGGATTATACGCGGACAGCGTCAGCACCTCTAAAATCTGGCAGGTCATCGGTGCGTCGAGCGTCGGGACGATGATTGAATGGTATGACTTTTATATTTTCGGCAGTCTGGCAGGCGTTATCTCGCCGCTGTTTTATCCGCCGGGTAATGATACTTTTGCGCTTATCGCTTATTTGGCGACGTTTGCCGTCGGCTTTGTCGTGCGTCCGTTCGGCGCGTTATTTTTCGGAAGAATCGGCGATATTGTCGGGCGTAAATACGCTTTTCTCGTGACGCTTATGATTATGGGCGGCGCGACGGCGATTATCGGATTTCTTCCAACTTACGCGCAAATCGGGATTGCCGCGCCGATTATTCTGCTGCTGATTCGTGTTCTGCAAGGCTTGGCTCTCGGCGGCGAATACGGCGGTGCGGCGGTTTACGTCGCTGAGCATGTTCCCGATAACAGACGCGGTTTTTACACTTCGTTTATTCAAATCACCGCAACGCTCGGTTTATTTTTATCGCTTGCTGTGATTCTCGCCGTGCAGAACACGATGAGTGCCGACCAGTTCGCGGGTAAAGCCGAAAGCGGCATCGCCGGTTGGCGCATTCCATTTTTGATTTCGATTTTTCTCGTTGCCATTTCCCTTTACATTCGTCTGCGGATGAAAGAATCGCCGATTTTCCAGCACGTCAAAAGTGCGGGAATGACTTCGGCAAGTCCGCTCGTTGAAGCCTTTACCAAATGGGAAAACCTGAAAATCGTTTTGATTTCGCTGTTCGGCGCAACTGCCGGTCAAGGTGTCGTCTGGTATACGGGACAATTTTACGCGCTCTTTTATCTGCAATCTATTTTGAACGTCAACGCGACTTCTTCAAATTATATTGTCGCAATCGCGCTTCTTTTGGGAATGCCTTTGTTTGTCGTTTTCGGCGCGTTGTCGGACAGAATCGGGCGCAAATGGATTATTATGGCGGGCTTGCTGCTAGCGGTAATTACCTATATTCCGATTTATAAAGCGATGACGGCGGTTGCCGGATCGAACGTCGTGACGGCGACTTCGGAAGCCAACAAAGTAACCGGCGCAATCAAATTAATACCGAAATCAATGGACGCGAGCGGGGCTTTGATGGACGCGCCGAAAGTTTTACCTTACACGAGTTTCGGGGATTTAATGTCTAACGGTACGGCTTGGATGTTGATACTGCTGATTTTTATTCAGGTTATCTGGGTGACGATGGTCTACGGTCCGATTGCCGCATATTTGGTCGAGGCGTTTCCAGCCAAGATAAGGTATACCGCGCTTTCGCTGCCGTATCACATCGGCAACGGCGTATTCGGCGGACTGCTGCCGCTCATCGGTTTGTCGGTCATCGCCCAAACCGGCAACATTTACGCCGGACTTTATTATCCGATGATTGTCGCTTCAATTACATTTATCGTCGGCTCGCTGCTCTTGCGCGAATCGCGTGATGTTAAAATCTGGGAAGAGGTGGGAGCAACATCCGAACAGACCAGACCAACGCGCGAGGCGGGCGAGGCGGCGGACGATATTTAATTAATTTTGTGCGAAAATCAACACCGCAAAATTGTAGGGACGAAGACTTGCCCTCGCCCCTACAATTTCCGTCACCACTTTTGTTTTCAATCATTTAATTTCTAATTAGTTTCGATTTCACTTTTACTTTTTTGCAATATGTCTGCCTCTGAATCCGAAACAATCGAAAAACTTTCGCACCATGAAAACGAATATCCGCCACCGAAAATCGTCGCGGAAAGCGCTCTGCTCAGGGACGCTAAAGCCGAATATGAACGCTGGCGCGAAAATCCAGATGCGTTTTGGACAGCGGAAGCGGAAAAATTTGTTTGGCTGAAAAAGTGGGATAAAGTTTCGAGTTTTGACGGCGTAAATCACGAATGGTTCGTCGGCGGAAAAACCAACATCACGCTTAATATGCTCGACCGCCACGCAAATTCAGATAAAAGAGACAAGATTGCTTACATCTGGCTCGGCGAAAACGGCGAAGAAAGAAAAGTTTCTTATAGGAAATTACTTGAATTGGTTTGCCGGTTTGCCAACGGATTAAAATCCCTGAACGTCAAAAAAGGCGACCGCGTGATTATTTATATGCCTTTGATGATTGAAGGCGTCGTCGCAATGCTGGCTTGCGCTCGCATCGGCGCGATTCATTCGGTTGTTTACGCCGGACTCGGACAAGCCGCTTTGCGCGACCGGATAGTTGATGCCGACGCGAAAATCGTCGTCGCGGGCGATGTCGGTTTCCGGCGCGGAAAAACAATTGACTTAAAATCAATTGTTGACGAAGCAGTGAAAGATTTGCCGTCGGTGGAAAAAGTCGTTCTCTTTCGACGCTCGACGGAAACTCCGACAAATAATTTAACTTTTGCCGCTGAACCCGATGAAATTCCGCACGGCTCGCTTGAATATTTAGAAAGCGACAAAAATAAATCTGCAATTGGCGAACACAATTTATTGGTTGACGCGGATATTCTTGACCGAGAAATTGATTTTGCCGATTTGATGAAATTCCCCACCGAGTGCGAAGCCGAAGCGATGGACGCCGAAGACATTCTTTTCATTCTTTACACTTCCGGCACGACCGGCAAACCGAAAGGCGTCGTTCACGTTCACGGCGGTTATATGGTCGGCACAACTTATCATTTGCGGAATTTTTTTGATGTCGGCGACGACGATATTTTTTGGTGTATGTCGGACATCGGCTGGATTGTCGGACATTCTTACATCGTCTATGCGCCTTTGTGCGCAGGCGCGACGACGGTTTTCCGCGAAGGCGCGATTGATTTTCCGCATCAGGCAATTGCGTGGGAAATCGTCGAAAAATACAAAATCACAAAAATGTTCACCGCGCCGACGGCAATTAGGTTTTTTATGCGATTCGGCGAAGCGCTGCCGAAAAAATATGATATTTCATCTTTGAAAGTTTTGGCTTGCGCGGGCGAACCCTTAAACCCGGAAGCGTGGCGCTGGGCGCAAACAAACTTGTGCGGCGACGGCGCGCACGGTTATTGCGTTGATAACTGGTGGCAAACCGAGCTCGGCGCGCCGACGATTGCCACGCCCGTCACGATGCCGATGCGAATGGGCAAAGCGGGTGTTCCGCTTGCCGGTGTCGAAGCCGACGTGGTTGACGCGGACGGAAATGTTTGTCCGCCAGATGTCGGCGGAAGGTTGATTTTGCGTCGCCCGTTTCCTTCGATGATGCGCTCGGTTTGGAACGACGCGCCGCGCTACGAGCGGATGTGGAAACAAGTCGAAGGCTGTTACGTTTCCGGCGATGTCGCCGTCAGAGACGCGGACGGTTACATCCAAGTTTTAGGACGCGCCGACGATGTGCTGAGCATCGCCGGACACCGCATTGGAACGGCTGATGTCGAATCGGCGTTGGTTTCGCACAGTTCAGTCGCCGAAGCAGCCGTCATCGGCATTCCCGACGAAATAAAAGGCGAAGCAATCGTCGGATTTGTCCAACTGCGAAGCGGGCAGGAAGAATCAAACGAGCTTTCAGCCGATTTGATAAAGCACGTTCGGCGCGAATTGGGCGCGATTGCGACGCCGGCGAAAATAAAATTTATGAAGGCTCTACCGAAAACCCGTTCGGGGAAAATTATGCGGCGATATTTAAAAGCGCTCGAAACCGGCGCGGATGTGGGTGATATTTCAACTTTGGAAGAATGAGAAACATTGAACATTTATCATTTATCAATTGTTTTCTGATAAATGATAAATGATAAATGAAATTATGCAGGCGCAGGAAAAAATCGAATTGGAAGAAGAACTAAAAGCTGCTTCACCGCAGAGCGCGAACCTGGCTTTTGCCGCGCTGGGTGAAAATGCGCGAGACCGTTCAAAAATCGCGCTCGTTTGGGAAGGTAGAAACGGCAGGCGCGAAGTTTTTTCGTTTTTTGAAATCGAAAAAACTTCAAATCGGATTGCCAATATTTTGACCGATTTAGAAACCAGTTTCGGTGACCGCGTTTTTACTTTGCTCGGTCGTACGCCTGAGCTTTACGCGACGATTCCCGCCGTTATGAAAATCGGCGCGGCAGTTGCGGTTTTGTTCCCGGATTTCGGACCGGAAGCAATCAGGCAAAGATTGGCGGACGCTGGCGCATCAGTTTTGATTACCGATGCGGCAAATCTCGAAAAAGTCGCGCCGATTTGCCGGCAAGTGCCGAGTCTCAAACACGTTTTAGTAATCGGCGATTTTAAAGAAAAAAATCTGCCCGCGTGCGAAGTAGAATTTCACGATTTCAACGAATTGGTTAAAAATGCGGCGGCAGAGTTCGCCACCGTAGCTGTTTCGCCCGACGATGTTTGTTTTTTGATTTACACATCGGGGACGACCGGTTTGCCGAAAGGCGTTGTTCACTGTCACCAGATTCGGGAGCGTTTGATTGATTCGGCGAAAACAGTTTTGCAGCTTGAACCGGATGACTTTTTCTGGTGTTCGGCGGACGCCGGTTGGGTGACGGGTTTGTGTTACGGAATTTTCGCGCCGTGGCTTTTGGGGTTCCCGATTTTGATTTATGAAGGCGAATTCGACGCAGCGCGCTGGCTCGACATTTTAGAGCGCAATCAAGTTACCTGCTTTTACACGACGCCGACGCTTTTGAGGCTTTTGAGAAACGAAGTCGGCGACATCTCGCCGCACCGCAATTTTGCTTTGCGGCGCGTTTATTCTGTCGGCGAGCCGCTCAACCCGGAAGTTATCAAATGGGCGGAACGCACGTTCGAGGCGCAGGTTTTTGACAACTACTGGCAAACGGAAACCGGCAGTTTTATTATCGCTAACCGCCCGAATATGCTGGTCAAGCGCGGCGCGATGGGCAAGGCGGTCGAAGGCGTGCAGGTTTCGATAATTGATAATTCAGGCAGAGAAGTTCCGAATGGCGTTGTCGGCGACATCGCCATTCGCCCGACGCTGACTTCCCTTTTCAAAGGTTACTGGAATTTCCCCGAAGCGACGCGGGCGTGTTTTCGCGCCGGCTGGTATATCACGCGCGACCGTGGGAAACGCGATACGGACGGTTATTTCTGGTTTATGGCGCGAAACGACGATGTGATAATGTGCGAGGCGCAACGCATCGGTCCCTTTGAAGTGGAAAACGCGCTGCTTTCGCATCCGGCAATCGTCGAATCGGCGGCTGTCGGCGCGAAAGACGAAATGACGACCGAACACGTTAAAGCGTTTGTCGTGCTGAAAAAGAACTTTACGGCTTCGCGGAAATTGGCGGAAGAAATAGCCGCCCACGTTCGGATGCAACTCTCGCCGCTTGCCACGCCGCGCGAGATTGAGTTTTGCGCCGAATTGCCGAAGACTCGTTCCGGTAAAATCCAGCGTCATCTGCTGCGGCGCAAAGAAAATTTTGATAAGCAGAAAGTTTTTATAATTGAGTAGAATTCTGTGTTAGTGAAACAAGAAATTTAACCGCAGATAAATGCAGATAGACGCAGATAAGAGAAAACAATGATTGGTAAAATCAGATTTAAAAACCATTTTAATTTTCCCTATTATCTTGCTTTTATCTGTGTCATCTGCGCTTATCTGCGGTTAATAATTCTTAAAGTTTTCACATTATCAAATTAGGAGAAATAGAAATGTCGGAAAATACCCAAATCGCCATTGAATCAACTTTACATGAAACAAGAGTTTTCCCGCCGCCGACTAATTTTGCGGCGAACGCGCACATCAAAAGTTTTGCGGAATACGAGGAAATTTACAACAAGGCAGCCGCAGACCCGGAGGCTTTTTGGGCGAGCGTGGCGGAAAATCTGTATTGGTTCAAAAAATGGGACACGGTTTTAGAATGGAATGAGCCGCACGCCGAATGGTTTGTCGGCGGCAAAATTAATGCTTCATATAATTGTTTAGATAGGCATCTTGAAACGTGGCGCAAAAATAAAGCCGCAATCATTTGGGAGGGCGAACCGGGCGAAACGCGAACGCTAACTTACCAGCAACTGCATCGGCAAGTCTCAAAATTCGCCAATGTTCTCAAAAAAACCGGTATTAAAACAGGCGATAGAGTCGCGCTTTATATGCCGCTGATTCCCGAACTGGCAATTGCGATGCTCGCCTGCGCTCGTATCGGCGCGACGCACACGGTGATTTTCGGCGGATTTTCAGCGGACGCGATTCGAGACCGCGTGAATGACGGCGAATGCAAATTGGTCGTCACGGCGGACGGCGGTTTCAGGCGCGGCGCTGAGATAAAATTAAAGGAAACGGTTGACGCGGCGGTCGTGCAAACGCCTTCGATTGAAAACGTGATTGTTTTCCGGCGGACAAATTCAAAAATCCATATGGAACTCGGGCGCGATTACTGGTGGCACGAGCTTATGGAAACGGTCAACGACGATTGTCCCGCCGAAGAATTGGATTCCGAACATCCGCTTTATATTCTTTACACATCGGGAACGACCGGCAAACCGAAAGGTATTCTGCACACGACGGGCGGCTATTTAACGCAAACTTACATCACGACGAAATGGATTTTTGATTTGAAGGATGAAGATACTTACTGGTGTACGGCGGACATCGGTTGGGTAACGGGTCATTCCTACGTTGTCTATGGACCTTTAGCAAACGGCGCAACCGTTTTTATGTATGAAGGCGCCCCGAATCATCCCGAGCCGGACAGGTTTTGGCAAATTATCGAGCGTCACAAAATAAATATCTTATACACGGCGCCGACGGCGATTCGCGCTTTTATTAAATGGGGCGAGCATTATCCTTTGAAACACGATTTATCAAGTTTAAGACTTCTCGGAACAGTCGGCGAGCCGATTAACCCCGAAGCGTGGATGTGGTATCACACAATTATCGGTAAGAAAAAATGCCCGATTGTGGACACTTGGTGGCAGACCGAAACAGGCGCGATAATGATTTCTCCGCTTCCGGGCGCGACGCCGACTGTTCCCGGAACTGCGACTCGTCCGTTTCCCGGCATTCTGATTGACATTCAAACCAAAGACGGAAAACCCGTCGGCACAAACGAAGGTGGTTATTTAGTCGTTACAAAACCTTTCCCGTCAATGTTGCGAACGATTTGGGGCGACGACGAACGTTATAAAAAACAATACTGGTCGGATATTCCAGGTGTTTATTTTGCGGGCGACGGCGCACGGCGCGACGAGCGCGGCTATTTTTGGATAATGGGCAGAGTTGACGATGTAATCAATGTTTCGGGTCATCGGCTCGGAACGGCGGAAGTCGAATCGGCGCTCGTTTCACACGAAGCGGTAGCGGAAGCTGCGGTTGTCGGAAAGCCCGACGAAATAAAAGGACAGGCAATTTCCGCATTTGTTACGTTGGAAGGCGGACGCGAAGGAAGCGAAGAATTAAAAAACGAGCTTCGCGCTCACGTCGCCAAAGAAATCGGCTCGCTGGCAAAACCCGACGATATTCGCTTTACCGACACTTTACCAAAAACCCGAAGCGGGAAAATTATGCGCCGACTTCTGCGCGAATTGGCGGCTGGTAATCAGATTGCTGGCGACACGACGACACTCGAAGATTTTTCGGTTTTGGAAAAGTTACGGCAGGACGAAGAATAAACTTAGAATTTCAAATTACATTTGCATCTATAATCAAAATTAAAAAACTTGATTTCTGTCCGATAGCCAGTAGTTTGACCGCGAACACCGAGACTTCGTCTTGCTGTGTATTACTCAATGATTCGACAATACTTAATATCAACACCTTATCAAATAAAATCTAGGTAAATCTCCGACAGCCATTAATTTAATAATTAGGCACGTCTATTGCAAAGCTACGGGCAAATTGAGTTTAGCAGTACGCAATTGATACACGCAGAATGCTCAGTAAATGTTTTGAGTATTCGATGAGTGTAAATTTTAATATTAAAAAATTTTGGAGGAAATAGTTAAATGGCAACCCAATCAAATACAAGTAATTCATTAATCGTAACGGCACTGTTCCGTGACAGACAAAGTGCGGAATGCGCTTATCAAGCAATCAGCAGTCGAGGGTATGATAAAGATGATGTCAATCTCATAATGTCGGATGAAACCCGTCAAAGTCAGTATGCCGACGGGATAGCAGGTGATTCCGAACTCGGGAGCAAGGCTTTGGAAGGCACGGCAACCGGTGCGGGAATCGGCGGAACGGTCGGCGCCGTTTTAGGAGCGATAGCAGCTATCGGAACATCGGTTCTTTTGCCCGGACTCGGACTTCTTGTCGCAGGACCGATTGCCGGCGCCTTGGTCGGCGCGGGCGCGGGCGGTTTGACTGGCGGATTACTCGGCGCACTCGTCGGTTCCGGTATCCCGGAAGAACACGCGGCACAGTATGAAACCGGTATCAAATCTGGCGGCACGGTTCTTGGCGTAAATCCGCGCAGTGCTGAAGACGCCGCATATTTTGAACGTGAATTTGCCAGTTGCGGCGGAGCAAATGTTTATTCTTCGGGAAGCGCTTCCAGCCGAACAACCATCGACACGTCAACTGCTCGAAATGTAGCTTCGACAACTACAAGAAACGAAAATGTTGACCGCAACGTTGACACCAGCGGAAATGTAATTCCGGTTATTGAAGAAGAATTACAGGTCGGCAAGCGCGAAGTCGAGGGCGGCGGCGCCAGAGTTCAAACTCATGTTACGGAAAGACCGGTTGAAGAACACGTAACTCTGCGTGAAGAACGCGTAAACGTCGAGCGTCATCCGGTTAACCGTGAAGTTACCGACTCGGATTTAGCAAATCTCAGGGAAGGCGAAATCAATATAACAACACGCGCTGAAGAAGCCGTCGTAGGTAAACAGGCGAGAGTTGTTGAAGAAGTGGAGATTGGAAAACAAGTAACCGAACGTGAAGAAACCATTCGCGATACGGTTCGCCGCACGGATGTTGAAGTTGATGAAACTGATGCTGACAGTATTCGAAACAGTGATGTCAACACACGCCGTACAAATGGATAAAAGCTAACGCGCTTTGTAATTATAAAAAGGCGAATTCCAAAATGGAATTCGCCTTTTTTCAATCCTTTATTAATTTAGGGAGTTAAAAGCGAGTCGCGCCGCGCCTATTATTCCAGCGTCATCGCCCAACGTGGCGATTAAAATTTGCGCTCGCTGAGCCGGTTCGTGATAAGCTCTCTGGCAAATCGTTTTCCGTACGTGCGGTAAAAACAAACTCCAACCGCCGCTCGCCCCGCCGCCGATGATTATCGTTTCCGGGTTCAGCACATTGACTAAACCAGCCAGCGCAACGCCGAGGTAAAAACCCATTTGCCGGAAAACTTCAAGCGCAAGTTCGTCGCCGTTTGTTCCGGCTTGGTATATGTCGTACGCGGTCAAACGCAAGTTTTGTTTTAGTTTCGACTGCGGATATTTTGATTCCAACTCTTTCGCCAGACGGACGATTCCCGTTGCCGATGAGTACTGCTCGAGACAGCCGTGTGCGCCGCAACCGCACAATACGCCGAACGGCTCGACGCAAATATGACCGATTTCTCCGGCTGTCCCGTCCGCACCGCGCAAGATTTTTCCGTCAATTATAATTCCGCCTCCGACGCCCGTGCCGAGCGTAACAAAAACCGAACTGGCAAATCCCTTTGAAGCACCGAGCCAGTTTTCGCCGACGGCGGCGGCATTAGCGTCGTTTTCGAGAATTGATTTTATGCCGAGTTCTTTTTCGAGAGCGGCAGCCATCTGAAAATTGTCCAGAGCAGGTAGATTTGGAGCTTTAAAGATCAACCCTCGCTCGGCGCTGACCGTTGCCGGAACTGCCGCGCAAATCGCTTTAACCTGAAAGTCAGAACAATTTTTTTGGCATTCGAGCGCGCCTCCAACAATAGCCTGAACTATTTCCTCGGGACGCTCGCCGCGCGGAGTTTTGCGCTTTGTGCGAAACAAAACCGCGCCGCGCTGGTCAACGGTTGCCATTCTTAAATTTGTTCCGCCCAAATCGGCGGCGATAACGATTTCCTTCATTTTCACAAAGCTATAAAAGCATCTGCTAATCTATCGCGCCAACTCGTCCAGTTATATCCAACTTCGGCTTCCTGATATGAAACATCAAAACTTGAGTAAAGTTTTGTGCGTTTTCGCAATTGCTGCTTACGGTTTTGTCTGCTGAGTTCTGATTTCTGACTTCTGAATTTTTCCCAAAACATACCGATTATAAACAACGTCGGGCGTGTCGAGATTTCTGCCCGCCTGCAAATTTACGGCAAGACGAATAAACTGCGCCATTGACCACGCGAGCGGCGTTGCCGAACCTGTGCCTTCACCGAATTTCAATTCTGGAGTGAATTGTTTATCTATATTTTTCGGCGTTTCCGCTTTATCCCAAACTTGTTCGGGAATCATCAAGCCGTCGTTTGCAAATTTTTGCATCGCGTCAAGACGTTGGAACGCTGAATGCTGAACGCTGAACGCTGAATTTGGTTTATCTAGTTTATTGCTCTTTTCAGCGTTCAGCGTTCCTCGTTCAGCGTTTGCGAGCGCAAGCTCGTATTGTCCGCGTTCACCCGAAAGCAGCGCCCAAAGCCGACCTTTGCCCGTATATTTCCCGTCCCAATTCCAGCGCCGTCCATCGTCCATTTCGCCGTAGCCGTCGTGGTTGTAGCGGTAAAAGCCTTCGCCGTTCGGCGTGTTGACTTTTAAAACTTGGTCAATTACTTTCACAGATTTTACAATCAACGGGTCGTCGGGCGATTTGATTCCCAAACGCACAAGCTCAAGAAATCCCGCGTCAACAATTTCGGTTTCGAGAAAAGTTCCGGCGTTGTTATTCAGAACGGTTTTCTCGTTTGCATCTGGCGTTCCGTTTTCCGTTAAACGCAGATAATAATTGCCGTCGCCGTATTTTCCTTTTGTCGTCGCCGTCCAGCGTTCAATGTTTCGCGCCCAATCGTCGGCGGTTGCCAGATAAACGGTTGCGCTGGCTTCGTCATTATTTTTCTTAGCGATTTCCGCAGCGCAAACAAGTCCCGCGATTTCCGCCGCAATTGTCGAAGGCGAATAACCCGACTTTTCTTCCCAGCGTTCCTGCGGAGTTTTCGGTCCTGTTTTAACAAGAAAATCAGCCGCGCGTTTGACGTGATTTTCGTAAGTTCGATTGTCAAATCTTTTCAATTGATAAGCCATAATCAACGGGTAAGCGACTTCATCAAGTTGAAGCGAACCCCAGCCGCCTTTTCCGTCGAGCCAGGAATTTTGCGGAAAGCTGCCGTCCGGTTTCTGCTGAATGTTAAAGAGAAAATCCAAAGCCCGATTTGCCGCCGCCGTGTCGCCCAATGCCATATACGCCGTCACGACTTGATATAAATCTCTTGACCAGACGAGATGATAACCGCCTCCAACATCTTCGTTCGCATTTGCGCCGCCGCCCCAAGGAATCGTCAAGCTCGCGACATTCGCGCCGCGCACGGTTTTATCTTCCTGCGCCTTCAAAACCATCGCCGCCATATTGAATTGGGCTTGATATTTCGGCTCGACTTTCGGCAGAGTTTTGACGTAATCGCTCCAACCTTTTTCATATTCTGTTTGCGCTTTGGCGAAACCTTTGCTTCTTGATTTATAACCTTGCAGGACGGCGATATTGGAACTGTCAATTTTAACGAACGATTTTTTAAAGTCGCTGGCAAAACTCAGCACAGCCATAAACTGTTTCGGCTGCGTTATTTTTGCCATTTGCGCGACATTGCCGTTGTCGGCTTTTTTGTATTGATTGACGATTTTGCCGAATTCTTTAAGCTGTTCCAAGCCGTCGGAAGTTTGATAAAATCCGCTCGTCGCTTCTTCGATTTTGCTCGTAAAAACTAAAGCGATTGATTTTTCGGCATCGCTTGCCAGAAGGAAATCTTTACCGCCGGACGCGGAATCGCGCATACCGGTATTTCCTATCGAAGGATCGAAATAAACATATAAATTTAAATCCGAGTTTTGATTTTCAAATTGAACATTTATTAAGACTGTATTTCTTTTAACATCGCTCGTATAAGTTTTCGTGATTTTCCATTCGCCTGATTTGGCAGTATTAATCTGCTGAAAACTTAATGAATCAGGACGCGAAACTTTGATTTCGTGATTCGCATCTGCGGTTTCCGTTTCGACTTTTTTCGTTTTTGGATTGACGACGACAAACTCCAGCTTATGAACATTAGCCCCCGTAACATCGGGGTAATAAACTTCCGTCATCGCGCCGCCTTGCAAGGTGAACCAGACCTTTGATTCGAGATTTGCGGAAGTTCCGATTGCCTGTTTGCCCGCGCTCGCCCAGTGCGCGTCTTTGCCGGGTGCGCCGGGCGCGAGAGTTTGCGCTTCGCAGACGGCGGAAAAAATTAACGCAAAGGCACAAAGGCGCAAAGACGCAAAGTTAAAACAAAAAGTGAAAATATTATTTGAAAAGAATTTCTTAAAAATGTTTTTCATAATTTCTTGCGGCTTGGCGACCTTGCGGAAAAATCAATTTTTCTTTCTAAAAATTCGATAACCGAAAGCGTCAAGCGTCAATGCTGGAAGCGCGACGTTTGTTTTGCTTTTTGCTTTCGCTTTATCGTCATCCGGCGGCAAAGGCGCGGCAATGTCCGGCGTGATTTCTTCAAAATTTCCACCTGCTTCAATCGAGCCGAAAAATGGGGCGTTGCTCATATTTATTGCGATGAGAATTTCTTCCGCGCCGCTTTTGCGAGTGAATGTTAAAACGCGGCTTTCGTCGGAATTTTTCAGCCACGTTAAATCGCCGCGCCGAAGCGCAACGGAGTTTCTTCGCAGTTCTATCATTGATTTATAAAACTTCGGAAATTCCGGTCGGCGTTCCGCGAACTTGTGGAAAATAGGCAGTTTTTCAAACAGCGCGGGCGCGCCTGATTCGGTTGTGTCACCGTTTTCCATTCCGTTGTAAATAAGCGGCACGCCGTCGAGCGTGAAAACTAATGCTTGTGCCGCAAGCGCGCCTTTTTCGCCGAAACGGGCGATAGCGCGGCGTTCGTCGTGATTGTCGGAAAAGCGCATTCGTAAAGCGTTTTTCGGAAATTTCGCTTTTTGTTCTTCCCAAACTTTGCGGATTTCGGAAGCGGATTTCGTGCCTTGCAGCACTTCGGTCATCGCCGAATGAATGTTCCACGAATAATCCACATCAAACGCTTTGACGAACAAATCGGGCGATTCCCATTCCGCTAGCCAAATCGTATCAGACTTGATTTTATCAACTTCCGACCGTGCCGTTTCCCAAAAATCGGTCGGAACGAATCCGGCAACATCACAGCGGAAACCGTCCAAATCGTAATCACGAATCCACATCTTCAACATCTCGATTATGTATTTTCTGAGCGCCGGATTGTCGTAATTTAAATCCGCAACGTCCGCCCAATCCGGCACGGGCGGAATGATTTTGCCGCTTTTATCGCGCGTGTAAAACGCCGGATTTTTCATCAACACGCTGTCCCAAGCAGTGTGATTGGCGACAATATCTATGATGACTTTCATTCCTCGTTTATGCGCTTCTCTAATTAATCGCTGCAAATCGGCTTTCGTGCCGTAATCAGGATTTATTGCGTAATAATCACGAACGGCATAAGGCGAACCGATTGTTCCCTTCGATTTTTCGCGTCCAATCGGATGAATCGGCATCAGCCACAAAATTGTTACACCAAGGTTTTTCAGTCTGTCCAAATCGTTCGTAATCGAATTAAAATCACCCTTTTGCGAATAGTTTCGCGGAAAAATTTCGTAAATTACGCCGTCTTTAACCCAATCTTGAGATGGTCGCGCGTTCTCTTTGGAAAAATCGCGCGCCGGCTGCTGTTGCGATTTGAGAACAAATGAAAAACTCGCCAATAAAAATAAAACGATAATGCTTTTCGATAAAAACTTATGTGAATATTTTTTCATAAAATTACTCGACTAAACCATTGCTCGGAACAGGCTGCGCACTTTGCTGAACGGTAAATTCTTCGTCTTCGTCAGCGCGAACGGGAACTGAGTCGCCTCCCGAAACATCTTTCACCAAAACAATTGTCATAACGGCTGCCAGCAGCATAAACACGCCGCCCGCCATTACAACGTAAAGCGGCGCAACAGTGCTGCCCTCGCCGAAAATCGCTTTAATAATCGGACCGAACAAAAACGACGCGACAATTTCAGGTATGACGATAAAGAAATTAAAAACACCCATATAAACACCCATTCGAGCGGGCGGCAGCGCACCGGAAAGAATCGCGTAAGGCATCGCTAAAATCGAAGTCCAGGCGATGCCGACACCAATCATCGTTAAATACTGCGCGTTCGGCGTACTGACAAAATACATCGAAAGAAGTCCGAGTCCGCCGCAGATGAGCGCGAGCGCGTGCGTCGTTTTGCGTCCCAACTTTTTGGCGATTGCCGGAAGCAGAAAGGCGACCAGAAAAGTTACAATCGAATAAATTGCGAACATCCAACCGCCCCATTCCGTGCCTCTATCGAATTCCGGCGATTTGCTGCTCGTCGCGCCGAAAACCTTGTAAGCGGTTGTCAAACCGTAGAACATCCACATACAAAACAGACCGAGCCACGTAAAAAATTGAACGACGGCAAGTTGTTTCATCGTCGCGGGCATATCTTTCAAGGCTGAAATAATTTCGCCGAAGAATTTTCCCGCGCCGCCGCTTTCGCGTTTATTTCGCTCAAATTCTTCGATGTTTTCCGGCGGATATTCTTTTGAAGTAAAAACCGTGTAAAGCACGCACAATAAAAACATCCCCGCGCCAATTTTGAAGGCGTAATAAACCGTCAAAGGAATACCGCTCGCGGTTGTTCCGGTAACGCCCATTTGGCTGAAAATAATCGGCAGCGCGTTTGCCAGCGTCGCGCCGATACCGATAAAAAACGACTGTGTAATAAATCCAATCGTGCGCTGGTCTTCGTTAAGTTTGTCGGCGACGAAGGCACGAAAAGGCTCCATCGAAATGTTTATTGAAGCATCCAAAATCCATAAAAGACTCGCCGCCATCCACAACGCGGAAGAATCAGGCATCATAAAAAGCGCAATGCTGGAAAGAACCGCGCCGACCGTAAAATAAGGGCGGCGACGACCGAGCCAGTTCCAGGTTCGGTCAGACATCGCGCCGATAATCGGTTGGATAAGCAATCCGGTAACCGGTCCGGCGAGCCACAAAATCGGAATGTGGTCGGCGTCCGCACCAAGTTTCGTGTAAATCGCGCTCATATTCGCAAGCTGCAATCCCCAGCCGAATTGAATGCCGAGAAACCCGAAACTCATATTAAAAATCTGCCAAAAACTTTGTCGCGGTTTGTCTTGAACCATAAAAATCTCCGATTTTTTGAACGCTGAAGTAGGAAGGCTGAACGCTGAATTTAAAACCACTCTTCTATTCAGCGTTCAGCGTTCCTCGTTCAGCGTTCCAAAATTTACTTCAGCGTTAAAACTGCTGCCGTCCGCGCCGGAAGTTCGACGCGCACATTTCTGTTTTGCACAATCGCATCTTTTGCTTTACCCAATTTATCAACCAATGTTGCGCCGTTTGAAATTGTCTTTAAGCCCGCGACGCTGAACTCGATTGTCGCCGGTTTCGTATCATTATTAAAAGCAATAATTACTGCTTGTTTGTCCGTCAAACGCGCATAAACGGCTTGCTGTTCGCCGTCGTATAAATCGAGCGAGCGTCCGCGCCGCAGAGGTTCGATTTCGAGGCGCAATTTGCCGAGCATTGCCAGATGATTCCAAACGTCGTTTTCCTCCGGCGTTCTTCCCGAAGCCGTAAAAGCACTTCTTTTGTCGTTAGGAAATCCACCCGGAAAATCGCGCCGATTATCGGGGTCGCTGCCGCCTGACATTGCTAATTCATCACCGTAATAAAGAAGCGGCGTTCCGCGCACGGTCATTAAAAACGTCTGCGCCATTTTTAAGCCTTCCACAGTTGCCCCTTTTTCATTCATAAAACGCGGCATATCGTGAACGCCTAAAAATGTCACCAGAGCTTCCGGTCGCGGATAAAGCCAATCGTGCGCGAGCATTTGCGAAACGCCGCGAATTGATTGACCTTGGGCAAAGGCATTGCGAATTTGATAAAACAAACCGAAATCGTAAAGCGTGTCAATTTTTGTATCAACCCCGTCGGGTCCGCGCCTTCCGCCTTGAAAATACGCGAGCAGCGCCGGGTTGCCGTCGTAAAGCTCGCCTAAAACAATTACTTTTGGATATTCACGTTTGAGCGCGGTCATCCATTTTTCCCAAAACGTGCGCGGAACGTGCGGCAGCGTGTCCATTCTGATTGCATCGAACCCGGTATTCGCCAGCCACCACAAAGTATTTTGAATCAGATATCTTTCAACTTCCGGGTCGTTTTGATTGAGGTCAGGCAGAATATCTATAAACCAGCCGTCAACGTTTCGCGCCTGTGTTTGGTAAGTCGCCCGCGGATTCATCACCGTCCATTTTTGCCAATTGTTATTGAGATGATTTTCGACCGTGCCGTTAAACCAGGTCGGTGTCGGCGGGTCATTTGCCCAAACGTGATACGGTCCGGTGTGATTAACCACCTGGTCTTGAATCACGACTAATCCGAGCGCGTGAGCTTTTTTGACAAACTCACGCAGCTTCGCCATATCGCCCAAATGTTCTTCGACGCCGTAAAAGTCAATTGCGCCGTAACCGTGATAGCCCGTCGTCGGCTGTTTCACGCCCTTTTCGTCGGCGTAAACTTCTTTGTAATCGAGCACGTCGTTGTTGTCATAAACGGGCGTCGTCCAAACCGCGGATACGCCTAAAGATTTGATATAAGGCAATTTGTCAATCACGCCTTGCAGGTCGCCGCCGTGATAATATCTGCCTTTCGCGCGATTGAAAAGTCCGGGGGATTTCGGCGGATTATTATTCGTCTGGTCGCCATCGGCAAAACGGTCGGGCATCAGAAAATAAATTACGTCGTTGGTGTTGAAACCCTGATAATTTCCTTGTCTTTCGACGGATGTAAAAATTCCGAAAGGAGCATTAACCGTGCCGTTTGCCGTCGTAATTTTAATCGGATAATTTCCAACCCGCGCATTCTCGCTAAGCGCTACGTCAACAAACAAATAATTTCCGTTGGCGCTCGTTTTCGGATTTGAAACTTTTATGTCGCCGCTCGCCGCTTCAACTCGCGCGCCGCTCAGATTTTTACCGCGAATTAAAACGCGCACCGGATTTATCGAACTTCCCAACCACCAACTTGGCGGCTCGATTTTTTCAACCGTCGGCATTTGCGCTTGTGCAGTCGGCAGCGTGCAGTAAATGGCAAGCAGTAAAAAAACGAAATAACGCAATTTATTTTTCATAACTTTTATTCTCCACAGGTACACAGAGAACACGGAGAAATTGTTCAATTATCCGCAGCTAAACTCTTCCGTAAATCTCCGTCAATCCGCATAAACGATTCGCAATCTCGTCCGAAAAATCGCCTTCTTCGCATTGCCAATACCAATTGCCGGAACTCGACGCGGGCAAGTTCATTCTCGCCTCGTTGCCTAAGCCTAACAAGTCCTGCATCGGCGCAATCACAGTATCAGCTACCGATTCCCAAATGGCGCGGATAAAATCCCAGTGAATTTCTCGCCCGTCGGATTTCAAATAATTCAAACAAAATTCGCGCTCGCGTTTTATTTGCTCCGCGTCGCGCGTCGAACCGCTACCCGCTTGCGAATGAAACCAGCCGACGGTCGTGTCGTTATCGTGCGTTCCGGTATAGGCGACGCAGTTTTTTATGTAATTATGCGGCAAGTCGTGATTATCGGCGTCTCCGCCAAAGGCAAATTGCAAGATTCGCATTCCGGGAAAGCCGAACGAATCGCGCAATTCTTCAACGTCCGGCGTAATCACGCCCAAATCTTCAGCCCAAAACGGCAAATCGCCAATCGCGTTTTCAAGTGCTTCAAACAACTCTTTGCCCGGCACATTTACCCAGCGACCGTTTTGCGCGGTCGTGTCTCTGCCCGGCACTTCCCAAGCCGCCGCAAAACCCCGAAAATGGTCAACACGCACAATGTCAACCATCTTTAAAGTTGTCTTTACTCGCTCAATCCACCAGCGAAATTTATCGCGCCGCATCTGTTCCCAATTGTAAATCGGATTTCCCCAGAGTTGTCCGGTTTTTGAAAAATAATCGGGTGGAACTCCGGCGACAACTTTTGGAAAACCATCTTCGTCGAGTTTAAATTGCGACGGATTGCACCAAACATCAGCCGAATCGAGCGCGACAAAAATCGGAACGTCGCCGACGATTTTTATGTTTTTCGAACGACAATAATCTTTTAGTTCGTTCCACTGCCGAAAGAAAAGCCATTGCTGAAATTTCTGCGCTTGAATTTCTTCGCGCAAATCTTCCTGCGCCTTTGCCAGCGCGGCAGGTTTTCGCAAAAGCAAACTTGCTTCCCATTTCTGCCAGGAATTCTGGTTTTGCGATTTTTTTATCGCACGAAACAATGCGTAATCGTCCAGCCAAGCCGCTTCCTGCTGACAAAAAGTCTCAAACTTGCCGCGCAAATCCACGCTCGTCGTCAAACGAAAACGATCATATGCCGTGTTTAAAATCCAGTTTTTCCAATCGTAAACTTTGCCGAAATCAACTCTGCCGACTGGAAATTCCGGTGCCTCATTAATTTCTTCAACCGTCAAAAACCCATCCTCGACAATTTTCTGCGGCGAAATTAAATTCGTATTTCCGGCAAACGCCGAAAAACTTTGATACGGCGAATCTCCGTATCCGGTCGGACCGAGCGGCAAAACCTGCCAGTAAGTTTGTTTCGCGCATTCGAGAAAATCGACAAATTTATAGGCTTCGTCGCCTAAATCGCCGATGCCATATTTGCTCGGTAAACTTGTCGGATGCAGTAAAATTCCGCTTGCTCTTGGAAAATTCATAAATAAATACTTGTACAAAACAACTGGTTTAGTGACGGGCTTGCCCATAATTTTAGAAATATGAAATCGGAGGTTTTAACTGCCATTGCCAATGGGCAAGCCCGTCACTAAAAAACTCTTTAATCTGTTTGAATTGTTGTTTGAAATCCTCCGCGATAAACCACTGCCGATTTTGGAAGTAACATCAGCTTAAACTTTCCGTTCTTCGGTTCTATTCTTTCACTTTGTTTGCCCGACAAAACATCAAGATAATTTCTAATTATTCCTTGACTATCTTTTTGACCGTCTTTCGGCAAAAATTCATCTGTTGAAATTTCTACTATTTTTTCTTTATTGGAATTATTAAAAGCTAAAACAAACGGCAAATCGCAAATCGGTTTGCAAACGCTGTCTCTTGCAAAAACATAAGCATCATTATCGTAAAATAAATCAATCGTTTTTCCTTCTCTCAATGCCCTGTTGTCTTTTCTTAGCTTTGTAAATTTCTGCGTCCACTCGAACATTTTTTGCTCGTCTGCCGTTCTGCCTTCTTTCGCAAATTTACTAACCTTATCTTCCGTCCAGCCGCCGGGAAAATCCGCGCGATTAAACGGGTCATCGCCGCCGCGCATCGCCAATTCTTCGCCGTAATAAAGCTGCGGAATTCCGCGTGTTGAAAGCAAAAAAGCCGTATGCAGCATCGCTCCTTCGAGCGTTGCGCCGTCTAAACTCATAAAACGTTTGGTGTCGTGATTATTTTGCAGAGTCGTGATGTTGTTGACGTTTGGATAAAGACCGTCGTATTTCAAAACATCGCGTAATGCACGCATCGGTTTCTTTCCGGTAAATACTTCAGTGGAAGTTTCCCAAAGTTTGAAATCGAATACGCTCGGCAGATTTGTATTAATTCCATCCCAACCCGTTTTTCCGCCTTGAAAAAATGCCGTCTGCGCCGAATCTCGTTCAAAAACTTCGCCGACCATGTAAAATTTCGGATATTGTCTGAGAATCGCCGCCGACCAATCGCGGATAAACTCACGCGGCATATATTGAATCGTGTCTTGCCGAATGCCGTCAATACCCGTCATTGCAATCCACCAAAGCGCGTTCTGAATTTCGTATTTCGCCACTTCCGGCTCGTCCTGATTCATATCCGGCAAAAGTTCGTTGAACCAACCCTTGAGCAAGTTATCGCGTTCGGATTGCGAAGCGTTCGGCGAAAGCAACACCGAATTATTAAAAGAATTTTGACTGAACTTGCTGAACCAAATTTCGAGCGGCGGATTTTTCGCCCAAACGTGCTGGATGCCGACGTGATTCGCCACCTGGTCTTGAATAACTTTAATGCCGGCTTTGTGCGCCGCTTCGACAAAACCGCGCAAATCGGCAAGCGTCCCGAAACGATTTTCCACCGCGTAATAATCAATCGTGTGATAGCCGTGATAATTCGTATTCGGACACCACGGTTTGTCGCAGTTCGTTACATTGTCGGGATTGTCATACCACGGCGTAAGCCAAATCGCAGTTACGCCCAATTCTTTCAAATAATCGAGATGATTTTTAATCCCGCGAAAATCGCCGCCGTGCCACGCTCGCGAATTTCTGCGGTCGTTGGCTTCTTTCGGAGTGTTCACCGGATTGTCGTTTGAAGCATCGCCGTTTGCGAAACGGTCGGGCATTATCAAATAAATTACGTCGTCGTTTGTAACGCCTTGAAAGTTTGTTTTGGAGTCGAGCGGCGCGGAAATCTCAAAAGGAATCGTAATTTTACCGTTCTGCGCGGAGACTTCAAACTCGTTTTTCGCGGGCTTTGCATTTTTTGAAATCTCCACATCAAAAAACAAATAATCGCCGCGCCCGTTGATTTTGAGGTTGGAAACTTTTAGAGATTTATTGAGTGATTTGACCGCTTTTACGTCTTTGAAATTTTCGCCGCGCACCAGAACGCGCACCGGATTTATCGTATGTCCAATCCACCAATTCGGCGGCTCGACTTTTGTAACTTTGGGAGTTTGAGCAGAAACGGCGCAGGAAATTAGTAGTAAATATAACGAAACGGCGCAAAGAAAAAAAAATGCGTCTTTTATTTTAGAAGATAAAAGATAATTTTTCATCATTTAATCAAACTTCCCGCGTTTGCGGAAAAACCTCTAAAATTCGACTTTGCCGTCAATCATCATCGGCGTGATTTTTATTTTGAAATTCGTCGCCAGACTGACTTGATTATTCGTTACGTTAAAAATCAATTCTTTGCTTTCCGCCGTAAAAAGCGGATTGCCTTTTTTGTCTAAACGCGGAAAAAAGAAAAC